>ERZ1023508.275-NODE-275-length-18032-cov-87.267898_pt1 | contig 18032 bp, 13 predicted proteins | sample MGYA00380548_ERZ1023508 | MGnify/ENA primary metagenome ERZ1023508 (study PRJEB33173, sample SAMEA4830311) | metagenome | study: EMG produced TPA metagenomics assembly of the PRJEB25223 data set...
AAAATATGATTCATTTTAAACAAAATAGTCTATATTCTTCAACATATATATAACCTTTTGCAGTGATGCCTGAACAATATGAACGAATAAAAACTTTTATCGAAAATCAAAATAAAATAACGATGCCCTCTTTGTCGGATGATCAATTCAATATTCTGAATCGACGATTAATTGAAAAATATACAACGCATCAACTCGCTATGATTAGTTATTTTAAAAATGGTACGATTCATTCTATTGCAGCTTATATTAAACGTATTGATACTTTAAAGCGGTATATTACAATTAGTAATGAAAATGGCTCACAAACAATGCAACTCGAATTTGCAGTATTATGTCACATTGAATAATAAAAAAGAGCGGAAATTGAACTCAATTCCGCTCGTATTTCTCATTTATTTACTTGTTGTGACACCTTCATAGCCAATATCTACTTCTACTGTTCTTCCATGTGTTATAACAAAAGAAACAATTAATCCATCTTTCTTAGGTTGATATTCGAAAATACCACTTTTTTTATCACTTGGAGTACCCTTTACTTTTTTAAAATCTGAGCCATACGCTTTTTTCAATTGATTATATGTCAAATCCCCTTTAACACTAAATTGAACTTTATTCGCCTTCTTGGCATCTTTACTTACACCAGTAAATTTTTGGTTATATTTTTCAAGTTCTTTATTACTGTGCACTTTTTCAAATTTTATTCCATTCATTGTTACATTTCCATATTTAACTGCTTTAATAAACTGTTGATTTGTTACAAATTTTGCGTCTTTATCTACATATCCGTTATATACATAATATGGCTTTGTAGCTGCATGAGCTGTATCCTCGATTGGTAAAACAGTTGTACTTACGCCTAATACTGTCCCAAATGCTAAAGTAACTGATGCTATAGATTTAACTATTTTATTCATGATTGTCCTTCTTTCTCTAATGAATTTTTATTTCACTATTATTATCTCATACTCTTTATCTTAATTCACTGTACTTTAGATGTATCTATCACAGAATTATGTAAATAAAATGTAATATGATTTGGTTATATAAATACTACCTATTTGTTGAACTTTGATTATAATAAATTAAAGAAATGAATTAAAAATGGAGGACTATCATTTGAAAAAAATATTAGCAACTATAGTCATTATATTACTTGTTGTGGCATTAGGATTCTCAATCTTTTTTGCAGCCACTCATTCCAATCAATCTGACCCAAATCAAACACAATCTACTAAAAAGAAAGATAAAAAAGAAACTACTACTGAAAGTCATACAGTTCAATCTAATGAAACTAATCAGTCTGACAATGGTACCACTGCGCAATCCGAGCCAACCAGTCAGTCAATACAAGAGGACCAACAAGCGACACAACGTCACTCTACTGTTCAGACTACACAGCCAAAAACAAGTGAATCATCAACTACGTCACAATCACAACATCGTTCAGAAAGTAACACATCAAAACACCCTACATCTCAAAGCACAGAAGAAAAACCATCTTCAGAGCAAACATCAACTGAACAACCTTCAACAGAAGAAAAACCTTCATCACAACAAAGTACTCAATCATCTACTGAAAGTCACACTAATCGTAGTAGTGAATCTAATAACAAATCTAATTAAAAATAATAGCCTGACTGATAATGATATTTCATTATCAATCAGGCTCTTTTATTTTCTATTCTGTTACTTTACTTTCTTCTACGCGTTTTGCAATTTTAGTCATAATTGGATCTAAGAATGGTTTAGCAATAAATCCAATTAAGAAGAAACCAAGACCGAAGAGCCCAAATATAATTAATTTTGTAATTAAAATTTCTGGTACAATACCACCTACAACTTCACGTAAACAATCAATTAAGTACGTAAATGGTAAGTAAGGTGAAATGTTTTGGAAGAACTTAGGTAGTGTAACTACTGGGAAGGTACCGCCACCGCCTGCAATTTGTAATACTAAAAGAATGATGGCTACCGCTTTACCTGGGTTACCCAATATAGATACACACGTATAAACAATGGTATTAAACACTATGGCTCCAAATAATGCAACGAGTACAAAGAGCAATGGTGATTCTACTTGCGCATGAAGTAAGAATAAGTCACCTGTTGTAACAATGAGGGTTTGTAATACACCCATCAAGATAAAGAACATTCCTTTACCAAGATATTCTTGCCGTTTCGTTAACTGATCTGCTAATTCTTCATGTTTGTTATGCACTGTTAATAAACTTACTAATAATAAGGCACCTACCCAAATGGATAATGCTGTATAGAATGGTGTCATCCCTGAACCATAATCTCTGACTGGGAAAACATCCACAGTTTTCTTATTAATTGGGTTTGCGATAACATCTGCTTGTTTTTTCAAATCATTTTTTAGACTATTAACAAGCTTATCTACTGCATCGTCATCGTCCAATTGATTGAATATATCATTAGCCTTATTTAAATCTCTTTCGATACCAGGTAATTTTGTTTGTGCAAAGTTCGCTAAATTCGCTAAAGCTTCTTTTGCTTTTGGCTGATTCTCATCTAATAAATCTACTGCATTATCATACTTATCAAATAATGTTGGTAAGTTAGCATTAACAGTAGCTGTTGCATTCGCAAGACGTTGTTCTAAATCAGGTAAATCATTACGTACAAAGTCTGCAGCTTTTGCTACATTTTTTCGTACTGTTGGGAAGTAATTTTTAGCAGTTTGAGTTGCTTCAATATATCCCGCTTCAAGTGATGGTAATTCACTTTGAAGTGTTGCAATACGAGTTTGACCATTACCTACAATATCTTGACCTGCTTGAATCACTTGATTAATCGTATTTAATTTAGATTGCACATCTGATAATACAACTTGGCCTTCACTTAATTGTTTTGTAATATCATTAGAAACTACAAGTAAACGATGATTTAAATTATCTTTAATGTAATCTCTATAACTACCTAAACCAGAATTTAAAGCTGGCAAGCTTCTTAATACATTAATAGACTCCGCACTACCTTTACCACCACTTGATAATGCATCAATCAATTGGTTAGTAGAACGTAACGTATCATTAATACGGTTATTGGTACTTTCGATTCGTTTAATTTGTGGTGCTAAATTCACATGTTCACGTTGTTGTAATTCTTTTAATACATCAATCAATTGTTGATTGTATTTTGAAGTGTTTTCTAAACGTCCTTTAATATTTCGAAGCATGTCATTATATTCTGTTGGACGATTAGAGGCAATGACACCATACGTTATATCTCTTAATGCTTTTACATCAGATTGTGATGCCTTAGCTTGCTTATCAGCATTTGAAGATAATGCAAGTAATGCTTCAGCAAGTCCACTATTCATTGATTTAACATCTTCATTCGAAAGAATCTGACCATTAGGTAATTGATCATTATTCGAACTATTACTTAGTTTTTGAATCGTATATTGAGGCATACCGTTGTCATTAGTTGTCGCACTTTGTTGTCGTAAATTATTATTCACATTACCATTAACTGCTTGTGCTCGCCTAGTTGCCTCTTGATAATCACCAACACGTTGCTTAGCCATACCTAAATAACCTTGCGCATCATTAAGTTGTTGATTCGCTAAGTCTAATCCTTGACTCGCAATATCTACCCCTCTATTAATTTTAGGGAATGTCTGAGGAATATCATCTGCTGCTACATTCACTAATTTCTGAATGTTAGGCATATATTCATTCAATGCGAGAATTAGTTTTGCTTTTTGATTTAAAGAAGGAATCGCTGCATTGACATCATTTAATTTTTGTTGAGCATTTAAAATATCATCTTTATAGTTATCTAAATCACGGAATTGATTCGCATATTGATCAAGCTGATCTTGATGATCATTAAGATAAACAATTCTATCTGCAATTTTATTCAATTTAGGTAAAGATTGATGGGCAGCATATACTGCATTTTTAATTTTATCGATAGTTGGTACTTCGTCTTCAATTTGAAGACCTACTTTATTTGCTTCTTTCAATAATGCTTTCGTTACAGTAGTATTAAATTGTTTATTGGCTTCATCAACAATAATTGTCGAACCGGTATCAGTCATTTTAGGGGCGACAGCATTAATTTTTTGGTTCACTTTATATGTAATATCTGCTTTTTCCGGATGTTTACGAAGTGTTCCCGTAATTTGATGTGTAAATTTCTTAGGTATATAAATTCCTGCATAATATTTACCCATTCGTATTTCATGATCTGCTTTCTCCCGACTGACAAATTGCCAATCAAATTTATCATTGTTCTTCAATGTGTCTTCGAGCGTATTACCTACATTAATTTTCTTACCTCGAATTTTATCGCCTTGGTCTTCGTTTACAACTGCCACTTTAATATGACCTGTATTACTATATGGATCCCACATTGCCCATAAATTAAACCATGCGTAAAATGAAGGTAAAATTGCCAAACCGCCTAGAATTACCCAAGCAGCAGGTGTTTTAGCGACACGCTTTAAGTCTGTCAAAAATAATTTAAACGCGTTCTTCATTTTCACTCTCCTAAAAATGAAATATTAAGAATTTATATCAATATGATTTAAAACATTGTTTTTTATATCGTAGAATTAGTATAATACTTTTATCACGAATGCCATAATTAGTTGATATACGTCAACAATTAAAATGGTACTCATGCATTATAGCAGAAAATAATTTTAGCGACAAAGCTAATGCTACGTTAAAATACGATAGAAATCGTCTGACTTAAGACGGATTTATAAAATATATTATACAAAAGTAAGGAGCGTTTATTGATGTCGAAGCAAAAATTCATGATATATTTGCTAACTACAACTCTGGTTTTACCAACATTTACGTCTAGTGTTGCTCAAGCTGAAGAGACTACAAAACAAACTAAAACATCTGAATCAAATAATGAGGATTCAACTTCTACATCAGAAACAACACGTACTGAAAGCAATGAAACTCCATCTTCAGAAGATTCAACTTCTGATAGCTCTGATAATAAAAAGCCAGACTCTCAGTCAAAAGAAAGTCAATCAGACACAGTTTCAAATGAAGATGCCGCTTCTCATTCTAAACCATCATCAACACATTCGAAAAATAATCGTTCATCTCATACTAAAGATGAAGATACGTATCATACACCCTTATCTGTATTTAACATGAATGATTCAAATCATTCATTCTCATCAAACTTTTTAGATCCTAGTCACTTTGAAAATGGCTTTAGTTTAACAAGTTTGATTTCATCTTTATTCCATTTTGATGATGATATTTCTAAATATGAACATGTTGAAAGTGATTCATCTTCATCTAATACTAATGATGACAAAAATGCAACGAATACAACTTCTTCAGATGAAGATCGTACTGAATCATCACATCAACACACAACAATTGATCCATCACCTCAAGACTCATCTGATAAGTCAAATAGTCATACCACACCATCAAATCAATCTGAGGTACTAACAGAAAATAATCAGTCAGATCAATCGTCTGAGTCATCATTTAAATATAGTAACAGTAATGACAATCATTCAACTGATGATTCTAGCGTAAGCAAAGCCTTAGATTCATTGAATCAATTAGCTTCAGATTTAAATGATTCTAATACTAATGAGTCCTCGACATCTGAAAATAGCAATCAATCAACATCACAGCAAACAACAAAAAATACAACATCTCAAACCTCTCAAGAAGAGCAAGCAACACCTAATAAAGATCGTCAACAATCAGAGGATGTACTAGATGCACTTCTTGATAAATATAGTGATAAAGCAACACAAACACATAAAGACTATACATCATCTAAAAAAGACAGCACATCTCAAGCATCACAAAGTGAAGATTCAAAAAAAGATACATCAACAACTCAAGACCAACTAGACACAAATAAAGACAATCCGCAATTGCCAACGGAGAAACAACTAAAACATAAACAAGAAGCACCACAATCATTTGAAAATGATTTTAAACAAAGTAATACACGCGCTATAAGTTTATTCCAAGATGTACCACAATTAGATGGGAACAATGTTACTAATGGAGATATTGCAGTAGTAGAAAATAAAGCAACACGTGAATTTATTACATCTATTGCTAAAGATGCGCATAAAATTGGGCAAGATAATGATATTTATGCTTCTGTTATGATTGCGCAGGCTATTTTAGAATCAAGTTCAGGTAATAGCGCTCTTGCACAAGCACCAAACTACAATTTATTCGGTATGAAAGGTAGTTATAAAGGTGCTTCAGTTAACTTCAATACACTTGAAGCTAGTAGTAATAATAATATTTTTAGTATTAATGCTAGTTTCCGTAAATATCCAAATCTTAAAGCTTCATTAAAAGATTATGCTGATTTAATCAAACATGGTATTGACGGTAATCCTACAATTTATAAATCATCTTGGAAAAATATTGCACCAAGTTATCGTTCAGCAACACGTCATTTAAGCCAAACTTATGCGACTGATCCAAACTATGCAACGAAATTAAATAGCTTAATTGAACATTACAATTTAACTGATTTTGATAAAAAACACATGCCTGATTTAGATAAATACTCAACATCAACAGGAAGTAGTGGCACAGATGTTTCAGGAAGTGCATTTAAGCCATTTTCAATTTCAGATGTTGCTTCACCGTATCCATATGGCCAATGTACTTGGTATGTGTACGAACGTGTTCAACAATTTGATAAACATGTAGGCGGTCATTGGGGCGATGCACATAACTGGGATAATAGCGCTGAAGACGCAGGTTATAGTGTAAGTACAACCCCTAAAAATCATACAGCTGTTGTATTTGAAGCAGGCCAATCTGGAGCAAGTGGGTTATATGGTCACGTTGCTTTCGTTGAAAAAGTCAATGATGATGGCTCAATCATTATTTCAGAATCAAATGTAAAAGGATTAGGTATTGTATCATATCGCCAAATTGATGCGGATACTGCCTCATCTTTACACTACATTCAACCTAAATAAATGCATAACAAAAGCCATTGAGTTTCAAAAATTTGAAACTCAATGGCTTTTTTATTATGAATATACTAATACTTGGGTAACTAATAAGCCACCGCCAAAGATAAATACAAAAACGACAATTGGCCATACAAATTTAAACCAATGTGAATATTTCATATCCAACATTTGTAATGTAGCCATAATCAATCCTGTTGGTGCTAAAAATAGCATCGCATATTGTCCAAATTGATACGCTGTAACAATCACAAATCGAGGAATACCTACTGTATCAGCAAGTGGTGCAAATATTGGCATGGCAAGTACAGCCAATCCTGATGATGAAGGAATAATAAATCCTAGGAAGAAAAAGATAATCAATAATACAAGAATAAACAGTGGTCCATTCACATGTTTTACAAGTGATGATGAAAAATTTAACACTGTATCTGAAATCAGTCCATCATTCATAATCCTATTAATACCACGTGCAAGACCAATGATTAATGATACGCCTACTAAGCTTGATGCACCATTAACAAATGCATCGACCACTTTTTTCTCACCTAATCCATTCTTACCTAATGCGACAATAAGCATAATCACAATGGTAAAGGCTAAAAACATAGACGCCATAATCGGGAACCACCATCCCTGAGTCATGACGCCCCAAATCATAATTGGGAATGGCAAGATAAAGAGTATTAAAATAATTTTTTCACGTAAGGTAAAGATACTGTCTTCACCATTATTCTTAATCACTGACCATTGTCTTTCAAACTTCACTTTATCATCATAAGTGTATGATCGTTTCGGATTTTTTTTAATGCGTTTTGCATACCAATATAAATATCCTATCGTAAAGATGGTTGCTACAATAAGTCCAGCAATACGCCAATATAATCCATCTACAAATGTTGTTCCTGCAGCATTAGAGGCAATGACTACTGAAAAAGGGTTAACGGTTGAAAACGTACTCCCAATAGAACTCGCCAGAAAAATAGATCCTACACATATAATAGAATCATAGCCCATCGCTATAAAAATAGGTACCAGAACTGGATAGAAAGCGACCGCTTCTTCTTCAATGCCACATAACGTTCCACCTAAAATCATTAAGATAGATACCATAAAGACCAGTAAAAATTCATGCCCTTTCGTTTTTTTAGTTAATGCTAATAATCCCGATTCAAAAGCACCACTCGTTTGTACGACGCCTATTAAACCACCAAGCACAAGAATAAATACCATGACATCGACAGCTTCAATCGTTCCATTTACCATACTTGTCGTAATTTGATCGGGACCCGCTGGCTTTTGTTTCAAGCGCTCGTAAGTTCCAGGAATCGATATCGGTTTATTGATAGCACCTGATTTAAATTGGTTCACATCAATTTTGACACCTAATTTATCAAGTTGATTTTGTGTCCCTGGGACTGTCGTTGTTTTATTATGTGCATCGACAATCTTAAATTCATGCGCTCCTGCATTATAAGAAAGCTTAGAATACGCACCTGCTGGCACAATCCAAGTTGCTAACACTGCAATAATGGTTAAAATAAATAATATTGTAAATGCACCAGGCATTTTTAATCGAAACCGTTTTTTCTCTTTGTTATCAGATACTGTATGAGATACACCTTCACCGTGTTCCATGCTCCCCACCCCTTTAATCTTAATCACTTCAATATGTACTACGTCATAATTACAATTGAGTCATTTTAAAATTGTTTTTTCACACTTTAAGTTTATGTCTAATGCATATGACATTCAATGATGATGTAAAGTAAATTGATTACTATTCATACTTTGGATACATCTTTTACATATGTTGAGTTGTCCATTTAAGTGCAACAACTCAATATATAAAAATAGAGTAAATAATTAATGTTCAATGGCATTAATTATTTACTCCTATTTATTTGGTTTAGTTATTAGATTGGTGATGTTTACGACGACTGAACCATACAAGTGCCCCACCTGCAATAGCAATCACTGCTGCAATCGGAATCCAGTTTTTCTTAATAGCTTCACCTGTTGCAGGTAATGATAAATTTCCATCACTATTAAATAAACCGCTAAGTAAACCATCATCGCCTAAATGACCTAATGATAAACCTTGTGTTGGATCAGGAATATCACTTATACCATCAAGTAAGCTATTTCCATTTGTTAATCCATCAAGCAAACTACTACCTGAAGGAAGATTACCTAATAGACTTGAACCGAGATTTGAACCACTTGTGTTACCCGTAATACGATCTAATAATGATGGGCGATTTACAATTGGATCAAGAATATAATTTAATCTATTTTTGGCTTGACCTAAGCTATTTTGAAGTTGTAATAAGTCATTTGCTTTACCATTAATTGTACTTTTCACTAAATCCAAAGCATTCGCTTTGTCAGATTGTACTCTTGAAATAATATCAGCTAAAGCGTTCGCTTTTGCTTGGTTTAATTTTGTTGCTAACATTGTTTCAATAGCTTGTTTACGATTAGACGTTTTATCTAAAATATCATTTAAAATATCATCACTAGACACAAGACCATGTTGATTAAATGCTTGTTTTAAGCGATCAACAATTTGTGAATTTGTTAAATGGTCATTGGCTAATCGTTTCGCAATAGTAGCCGCTTCATTTTGCCCTAAACGTGTAGATAAAATTGTTTTTAATAAATCCTCTTTATTAGTAGCTTGTTCTAACATAGATTTTAAAATGTCATCACTCGTTGTTGAAGTTAATCCATCAATTTGTTTCATAATCTGATCTGCAATTTGTTTATCAGACTGCCCTTTTGTTTTAATATTTTTCAAGATGTGTTGTGCTTCATTTTTACTAAACACGCTGTTTAATATATCTTCAGCTGCATGTTGTTTGTCAGACGCTTGTTGCAAACGATTAAGAATAATATCACGGTTATTCTCTATATTTTTACGTACAGTTTCAATGTCATTATCAATAGCTTGTTTATCTTTTTTCGCTAAATCAGCTTGATTTTGAATTTTATCACGTAAATCAGATAATTGATCTAATTTACGATTGATATATAAATGACTGGCATCATCTTTACTATTTTCAATTTTAGCAATAGCTTGATTAATTTTTTCAGTTTCTGATAATTGGTGATTCACTTTATCAAATTGATGATGTCGTACATCTGTATCTAAGTCTTGATCTTTATGCGTATTGTTTAATTTAGCTAATTCATCTAATAAATGATGGTTTGAATTAGAATGTGTTGTGTCTTCTGTTGTTGGCGCTTCTTGAGTGCTAGATGATTCAGTTGTCGCCTCTTCAGTATTATTGTCATCACTTGGTAATTGGTTTGAATTGTTTTCTTTTGAACTTTCCATGTCTTTTTTAGCACTATCGATATCATTTTTAATACTATCTAATTTATCAACAATAGAAGTTTCTGATTTAGAAGAGGTTGGTTGATTTGAAGGATCCTCAGTTGTTGGTGCTTCTTTTGATGATTCTTCCGTAGTGGATTCCTCTTTCGTTACTTCATCAGTTGTGTTTTCAGAAGTATTTGATTCAGAAGACGAAGATTCATTTGATGTTGTTGCATCTTTTTGTTGACCGCTATCAACTTTATTAGATAGAGCATCTAAATCTGATACGATGTTATCTAAATCATTTGATATATTAGATGTATCATCAGCAGAAGTGTCGTGACTTGTTGTAGCTTTTTCTTCTGTTGACGCATCTTGAGTGCTAGATGATTCAGTACTATTATCCTTGTTTGAAACGTCCGTTGTGTTTTCTTGTGCTGTTGCTTTATTTTCTTTTTTCGCTTCTTTGATTATATTTTTAATTTCAGTCTGATTTTTAGCACTTTCAATATCTTCTTTATAACTTTTTAACTCAACTGCACTTAAATGTTTTAGTTGCTTAATGTCTTCTTTCGCTTTATTAATTGCATCTTGTAAATCTTTTTGAACATGTGTTGAAGTTTCAGAAGTTGCTGTTTCTGCATCTTGTGTTGCTGCAAATGCATCTTTCGTAAACCCGTAACCTACAAGTGAACTACTTAATATTAAAGCTGAACATGACACTTTTAAATACGAACTTAGCTTCGACATTTTACGATTTTTGTTTTGCGTATTTTTATTCATTAATGCCACCCTTTTTTAGTGATATTCCATTTCATTATATAACATTTTACATAAAACTTGAATGTCTTATTATATTTTTATTTATTCGTTTTAATCAAAGATTAAACATCATTAACTATTATATTTTTAAGCGTTTTATATTCATTTTTCGAATATTCGCTACCTCTACTGAATACTGATATTGACCTGTTAAATCAATCAGCGATAAAAACTTATTGTGTCCTGCGCCTGTATCTATAGATAATTCATTTTTATTTTTATAAATCTCGTCTTTCTTTAATCCATAGCGATCATTCGGTACATGACCATGAACTAAATATTTATTTTTAGGAATCTGACGATTAAGCGAATGTGAATAATGTCCAGTAGTATATTCTTTAATCTGCTTATTCAAAGGTTTATTGGTATCTATTCCTGCATGTGCAAAAATATAATTACCAATTACTTCAACAGCAGATAATTCACGTAAGAACGGATGCCAACGCTTAATCTTTTTATCTTTACTATTTAACCAGCGCATTTCATGATTACCTGCTAAAGTAAGCGCACCACGTCGTTTTAACCTTTTAACCAATTTTAATGTTCCAAATGAATCCGGCCCATTATTTACGTAATCCCCCATAAGTACGAGTTGATCTTTTTTGGGATTATATTTTGCTCGTTTTAAAAGTATGGAAAGGGCTTTTCGATGTCCATGAATATCAGAAATCACAAGTAGTCTTTCTGACATGTAAATCTCTCCTTAAATGTAAATGCTTTATGTTGTAAGATTTGTTACGCAACATTGTTATTACCCTCAATTTTTAATTTAATACATGAGAGCGTAACAAAATTTTTATTCAATCCTCTACTGATAATACTGTATATTCCATTATAATGTATCAACATTAACTAACTTTAAACAATTTATTAACGTAACCTCAAAATTCTTTCTTTAATATAAATAATAGAATAGAAAAAATTTATATATTTTGGGGAATTAATTTATGAATACAAAACAAATGATGATTTTTAAAAATTTTGTTGAATTGCAGAATGAAAATGCTGTTGCTGAAAAACTGGGGATAACGCAACCAACTGTAACATTTCATCTAAAAAATTTAAATAACGAACTTGGAATACCTTTATATTTTAAAAAAGGAAAATGTTTCAATTTAACCGATGCTGGAGACTTACTTTATCGTAATTCTAATAAAATGCTAAATTTAATTGATGAAACAACAAATATGATTGAAGAATTCAAACAATCTAAACGTGGAACTTTACGCGTTGGAGCAAGCCATGCACCTATTTATAGTATTCTTCCTAGCACTTTAAAAAAATATATGCATGATTATCCAAATATTGATATTAATTTAATTGTAGATACTGCTCCTATAATACTAAATAAAATAAAAGATAGAGAGATTGATATCGGTGTTATTTCAGAAAAAGGATTCAATGAAAAAGAATTGAAAGTGAAACGTCTTCAAGAAAATCCACTTGTTATCGCAATGGATAAAAGACATCCTTTGGCTTCAAAAACAGATATTTCATTAGAAGATTTAAATGCGTATCGTTTCATTATTCATAGTAGTGGTTCAACACGAGAAAGTATTGATGATTGGCGAAAAAACAATTTTATTGATTTAAATGTTCATATGGAATCAAATAGTATTAGTAGTATATTAACCATTATTAAAGATTCTAATTATCTAAGTCTTGTAAGCCAAAGCACCTTATTCCATCATCCTAATATTATTGGTAAGTCATTAAAAGAAGGCCCACCTTCAAGCTATATCTCTATCGTTTACCGGGCAGATCATCATCTCACTTCTCTTATTCAAAACTTTATGACATTAATCTATTCTTTAAAAAATGAAAGTATTTAGACGTCAATGATATGCAAAGATCATTTATATAACCAAAGGAGTAGAAAACAATTCTTTTAGAATTCATTTTCTACTCCTTTTAATTATTTTATTAAATGTAAATTTCTTATAAATTTTATTAATAAATAACTATAAAAATGATAACATTTTTACATTATATTAATAAATTGCTATAAAAATTTGTCTATTCCTAATATAATAAAATTAAGAGAACACCGTTTTCATCAATTTTGATATGAAGGAGGCTGAGTTGATGCTTATACTTTCTATTATTTTACTAGTAGTGGGTATCATACTCATCTCTATTAGTAGCTTCGTCGCATATAGACAAGATATTGATCTTAGAGAAAAAATATATTTACCTGGCGTTTTATTTGTACTCATCGGTGCAATTTGTCTAATCGGATATTTCGTAGCTTAAGTTTATACATATCGTAAAGAGAAGGATAACGAATTCTAAATGAATGTTATCCTTCTCTTTTTATACTTTTCCTCACTTCTTCTATAAAAAAAACAACAATTTTAATAAAATGTTGCATTTTCCAACGTCTTAAATTTTTTAATGGTACACATATAATCAAACTCTTGTTAAATTATAAAATACGTTCTATTAATACACATTGTCTAATAGCGTTATTTTAACAATAAAAGGAGGTATTATATTGGCAAATCTATTATATAAACTTGGTACATTTATCGCTAAGCATAAATGGCTAAGTATTATTATATGGTTAGTCGTACTTGGTGTAGTGATTGCGCCTCTATTAGTTACTTCACCAAAATTTGATAGTGATATCAAAATGAATGGATTAAAATCCATTGATACGAATGATAAAATCAGTAAAGAATTTCATCAAGACAGTGAAAAAGCGTCCATGAAGATTGTCTTTCATTCAAATAAAGAGGATGGATTGAAAGATAAAACAACGAAAAAAGACATAGAGGATGCCTTAGATAATATTAAACAAGATGATGATTATATACAAAACATTTCTAATCCATATGAGTCGGGACAGGTCAATAGTGAAGGCGATACAGCTATTGCTAATATCAGCTATGTTGTCCCTCAAACAAGTATGCAAGATTCATCTAAAAAGATAGTAAATAAAGCACTTCAAGATATTAAAGATAATCACAACATTCAAATTGAAAAAACAACTGGTATGTCAATGGGCTCTGAACCTGGTGGTGTTTCTGAAATAGTAGGTATCGTAGTTGCTTTCATTATTTTACTTATCACATTTGGCTCTCTTATTGCAGCAGGTATGCCAATTATTAGTGCGATTCTTGGTTTAGTAACAAGTGTCGGTATGATTTCATTACTTACATTTATGTTTGACATTCCAAACTTCACATTAACACTAGCTGTAATGATTGGCTTAGCGGTAGGTATTGACTATTCTTTATTTATTCTATTTAGATATAAAGAAATTAAAAAATCAGGTACTGCCACGGTAGAAGCAATTGGTAAAGCAGTAGGTACTGCAGGTAGTGCTGTTATCTTTGCTGGTATTACAGTAATGATGGCAGTGTGTGGTTTATCACTAGTAGGCATTGATTTCTTAGCAATTATGGGATTTGCTTCAGCTATTAGTGTGTTATTCGCTGTTTTAGCAGCCTTAACATTACTTCCTGCATTAATTAGTATTTTCCATAAAAGTATTAAAATTAAAAATAAGCCTACTAAAAATAAAGACCCTAAACATCATCCATGGGCTAAATTCGTTGTAGGTAAACCTGTGCTTGCAACGATTATTAGTTTAGTGATTCTTATTCTAGCTATCATTCCAATCACAGGCATGCGTCTTGGTATTCCTGATGACAGTCTTAAACCAAACGATTCTTCTGAGCATAAAGCGTATCAACTGATTTCAGATAATTTTGGTGAAGGCTATAACGGACAAATTGTAATGTTAGTAAATACTAAAGATGGTGGAAGTAAAACATCAATTGAAAATGATTTAAGTAATATGCGTAGAGATATAGAAGATTTAGATAATGTAGATACAGTATCTAAAGCACAACTGAATGGTAATAATCACTATGCTATCTTTACGATTATTCCAAATGAAGGTCCAAACGCTAAATCTACCACAGATCTTGTATATGAATTGAGAGATTATCACAAAGATGCCGAAGATAAATATCATTATGACACTGAGATTTCTGGTCAAAGCGTCATTAATATCGATATGTCAGAAAAACTGAATGATGCTATCCCAGTATTCGCTAGCGTTATCGTTATACTAGCATTTATTTTACTTATGATTGTATTTAGATCTATCCTTGTACCATTAAAAGCAGTACTTGGATTTGTCTTATCATTAATGGCAACCCTTGGATTTACAACCTTAGTCATGCAAGATGGTGTGATGAGTAGTCTATTTGGTGTAGACAATACAGGTCCATTACTTGCCTTTTTACCTGTTATTACAATCGGTTTATTATTCGGATTAGCCATTGACTATGAATTATTCTTAATGACACGTGTTCATGAAGAATACAGCAAAACTGGAGATAATGATCACTCTATTCGCGTAGGTATTAAAGAAAGTGGTCCAGTTATCGTTGCCGCTGCATTAATTATGTTCAGTGTGTTTATTGCCTTTATCTTCCAAGATGATACTGCAATTAAATCAATGGGTCTTTCTCTTGCATTTGGTGTATTATTTGATGCTTTTATTGTCAGAATGACATTAATTCCTGCTTTAACTAAATTATTCGGTAATGCATCTTGGTACTTACCGAAATGGTTAGGTGTTATATTACCTAAAATTGATGTTGAAGGTAAAGCATTAGAAGAACATCATGAATCTTCTACTTCTAATTACAAACATTCAGAGGCCCCTCGTTATAGAGAATTCGTTGATACACAAGATGTATCTTATCAACATCAAAATCGCAGCTATGCTACCCATTCTAATAATTATAATGCATATGATGATGTTGATTACGAAGCTTTATATACCGAAGAAGGTACACCTGAAACGGTTCATTCTAAGCGACAAGAACAGCATGACACTACAACTTATTTTGATAAAACCACACACCTATACAAAGATTTAACTGATAATAATACGGAGCAGGATGTATTATTTAAAGCATTGATGCTTTATGCCCGCGAACATAATCAACATGTTTACGATAAATATCAAACGAGTCATACAGACAATAGAAAAGATGATCAGGGAGGCGAAAGATATTGATGCTTAAATCACGCGTATCAAAATTTTTAGTACTATTAGCCACACTCACACTAGCCATAGTTTTAAGTGCCTGTGGGAATAGTCAATCCAACTCCTCTACACAAAGTAAAACCGAATTAGGAGACAAAACGATTGAAATCCCTTATATTGCAAGTGATAATTCAACTGCACGTTCACTTGTGATTGCGGAAGTATTAAAGAAAGCTGGTTATGATGTTACAACTACACCTGTGCCAGCAAGTGGACCATTATATGCAACAGTGTCTGCAAGTGATGATGCATTTCATGCTTCAGGTATTTTTCCAGAAACAGATAAAAGATATTATGATAAATTTAAAGATACACTTACTTTATATGATGACAAACATTTAATTAATCATGTTAATGTTGGATTAGCAGTACCTAAATATGTTCAGAACATTGATTCAATTAAAGATTTAAAAGATGATAAAGATTTTGGTAAATCTGTAGATTGGACAATTCAAGGTACTGATAACAGAAATGGTGTTATGCAACAAACGAATGATGAATTAGATAGAGACGATTTGAGTAAATATAGTCTAGATAAAAGTTCCGATCAAGAACAATTCAAAAAAATTCAAAAAGCATATCAACAACAACAACCTATTCTTTTCACATCAATGGAACCAAATTGGTTTTCGAAAGAATTAGATGTCAAAATGCTTAAAGATCCAGACAAAATTTATGGAAATAATAAGCAACATATTGATCTAGTATTCAATCATAATTTTAAAGAAAAACATCCAGCGGCATATGACATTGCAACACGTATGGCAAAAGATTGGGATCAAAAAGATGAGGAACGTTTAGCTAAAAACATCTTTGTTAAAAGTAAAAATCCTGAACAAGTAGCAAAAGATTATGTAGACAATCATGATCACAACGTCGATGATTGGTTAAAAGATATCGACACTAAATAAATATTAAATTGACACTTTATTTGACAATTAAGTGTGGCGAAGAACATTAAATATTCTATCGTCACACTTTTTTATTATCATATTAAAGATGTATATTTGGAATTATTCTAAAGTTTATGATACTTTACTTTTAATAAGTCAAACTTTCGAACTAGAAAAAATGAATAGGAGTATTTTCAGATTATGCCTACTGCCAATCAAAAGCGTATGATTAAACATATAAACGCAACTGTATTTAAATTATTAAATGATTATCATTTTGACGAAATAACAATTCAAAAAATTTGTGATAACGCAGAAATTAATCGTAGTACATTTTATCGTTATTTCCAAGATAAATACGATCTTCTATTCTCTTTACCTGACTATATCGCAACTCAATTTCATCATGAAGATATTCGACCTTTTCTTTCTACAGAAGAATCTTTTCAACAATTCATCTATTTTATCGGAGAACATAAGAAAGTATTTAAACATTTACTGACCTCTTCTCGTCAAGCGGATGTCTTTCGTAATCTAACGCATGTAAGTCGTGAATTAATGTTAGATAGCGTAAAAAGTCAAAATGATCCACTTGCTTTAAAAATTAAACACAGTCATCATCCTGAAATTATTGCAGATTTTTATAGCAGTGGCATGATAGAGGTCTTAAGACGTTGGGTAGAAAATGACTACAATTATAGTGTAGATGAGATTTTTGCTACATTGCATGACATTTTAGATATATCTTTAAATTGTAAATAGTCTAATAATGCTTTGACGTCGCGTCCTACTTAAGAAGTAGATTACTTCACGTTGTTTAATTTCATTTTGTAAATGGAAAGAAAGGAATAGTGGGCATCTCTATTAACCATCGACCTAGAAAGTGTCTTAATTGGAAGATGTCCTATGAACTTTTAAATTCTAAGTTGTTGCACTTAATTTGACAACTCAACTTATAAA
>ERZ1023508.277-NODE-277-length-17969-cov-8.828514_pt1 | contig 17969 bp, 30 predicted proteins | sample MGYA00380548_ERZ1023508 | MGnify/ENA primary metagenome ERZ1023508 (study PRJEB33173, sample SAMEA4830311) | metagenome | study: EMG produced TPA metagenomics assembly of the PRJEB25223 data set...
CAGGAATTTTTATTCTATTGTCAAGCATAGGTATAACAGCTATGTCTATAGATTATGGTCTATTTGACGAAAAGCAACATCAGAAGAAACAAACAGAAGAATATGAAAAATTTAAGGAAGATACAGAACTTATTAAAGGAAAAGTAGTAAAATCTGAAGTCCAAAAGCAATTCATTTTTTCTGATATATATAACTTGATTGTTAAGTCTATTAATAACGAAAAATGCTTAAAGTAACTGAACAACAATATAGAAATTATCAAAAGGGATCAGAAGTGAATTTCAGAATTGACACAACAAATCAAAATGAAGTAATTATTGATTTAAAAGAAGATAAAGACGTAAATAATGTTAAAGCATATATGAAGTTTAATGAAAGTGAATTAAAATTTTAAGAGGTGATTGCTATGAATACTCAAAATAAAAAAACATACATTAAAAGAATTGACGCGTTCCAGTATGAGTCAAGAAAAGAGTATGAAAAGGAAAATAAAACAATAACTTTCTGTGTCGTAATAAGCCTAATTATTCTAGATATGATACTTTCTACTTTAATTATCGTGGTGGGTAAAGATAGCGAAGATATTTTATATGGTCTTGCAGGCGTTCAAATATTATTAATATTCATACTTACTTTTGTACTTGCTGGGATTGGCGAAAGGTACTTTGATTTTTTTGAAGAAATAAAAGAACGATATAGAATGAGAAATAAGAAATACCAACCTATATCATTTAGCGCCTATATGGATTTAAATGACCTTGTGCAACTATATGATGGTAAGTTATTTCGTTTATATCAATTCATAAATGCAGAAGAATCTGATATTAAATATATTGCAATTGAATTACCTAAAAAATCTAAAATAATCACATTTGATAATACTGATCAAGAGGAACGAATTAGATTAAAGAATATGTGTATGTTTCAATGGTTAGACGAAGTGAAATTGTCTAAAATTGTAACACCAATCAGAGAGTATTATAGAAATAAAGAAATGAACGCTAAGATTAAAAAAGAGGAAAATCTTATAAAGAATCAATCCAAGATAAATGCTACAATAACAGATGATGAAATTAAAGATTTGCCATTATTTCAAACATATAAGAATCTTTCAAAGAACGCAAAAGAAGATGTTGAAAGCTATCATAGTGAGAAACAAGAGCATTTAAAGAAATTAGAGAAAATAATTAGTTAGGAGAATTTAATGAATGTTTGAATACAGAAAAGCATTAAAAAGAGTAGAATATATAGAATCGCTTATCAATTCTATTAAAAACAATGAGGAAAATAGTGGTTATCGTGTTGAAATCAATTTTGCTAATGGCAAGCTATATGAAGATAAAGACGATACATTTGATGTTGACGTGTATGTTACAAAAAATTATAGAAATTATAACAGTAAAGGCATGACTATGCGTATCAAAGGTAATACACCAGCAGAAGATGATTATCGTTTACCATGCAGAATTAAAGGTGATCCTATCAAGAGTAAAGGGATTATCAAAGATATTGCGTTTGATAAAGCAAATATTTTAAAAGAATTGAAAGATAACAAGAAGTATATTACTAATGAACGTCTAGGAACTATTGAAGTGCCTTGTGATAATGATAATAGAGCAGGGGAAGATAATGTTAAATCATTTACAATAAACCAAATATATCCACAAAATATTACCGTTTATTTTGAAGAATAAGAAAATCTTTGAAATAGTAATGAAAGTCTAAAGTAAGAGTTAAATAAAAGGAGTATAACAATTTGAAAAAAACTGTAGTAGAAATGGATAAAATATTCATTAGTGAAGATTTTAATATTTCTAGTGAGCATAAAGAAAATTTGAAATATTATACAAAGCAATTGAAATCGTGGAGTAAAATCATAAATTTAATGATATTTGCGATGTTGTTAACTAACTTAATTCAATGGTTTGATAAAGCCGAATATGTAAGACTTACTATAGGTTTGATTGTGCTTGTTATCACTATATCTCTTATTATTGGTAAGCAAAAAAACAAAAAGCAAATTAAAACAATTCTGTATGATTATGATCCAGATAAATATAAGGAAGTTAAATTATATACCCACAAGGTACTAGATAGAATAGATACTGTGTTAATAGGTTGTTTAATATTTTGGTCTTTATTGATAATCATAACAAATATATTTTTAAGAAGTTAGAAATTACATAGAAAGGATATAATTTAATATGAATATAGATGAAGAAGCAACAATGAAAGATTTTTATAAAAGCATAGATTTTGAAAAAATGGATAAAAACGCAAAGAAAAAAGCAAGGTTAAGTATTTTAATAACAATACCCTTAACTTTGTTAAGTATATTCTTTTTGACAATAAGTTGGAATAACGAGGATATTTTCTTAAATAATATATATAGTATACTGTTCTGTGTTCCAATTTGGATAGCGTTATTTTGCAGTATATTAAGTTACAAATTTGAAAATGGTTTAGCTTTAGAAAGACTTTCTGTTGCCCCTAAATCATTGATTTATATAATTGTAACACTTCCTATGTATACACTAATACATACAGATGTGTTTAATATCAGTAAAGATCAACAAAATTTAATATTTACTATATTGGGATTGATTGTAACCAGTATAACTTTAGTAAGTTTAGTTGTTATAGTAATAATGGCATTACGTTATGAGGCAAAGGGGATAAGTGCTAAAGAGAAATTCATACAATCATGGAAAGAATACGGTATGTCTGAACAAGAAGTTGAAGAATTACTAAATGGTAAGGATTAAAACAAATTGCTATTTAGTGATTTGTTCCTTAGAGTATACTATTAAACTTGTAAAAAAGTATACTCTGTGATAAACTTATAATAAGTTCAAAACAAAGAGGTGAATACAGTGGCTAAAAGAAAAGACTTTTGGGAAATTGATTCAAAACAACAAGAAATGTTAGATAATTTAAAAGCAAAAGAGGAAGCAATAACCATAACGATTAATATGTTTAAAGGTGGGGTAGGTAAATCCACGCTTACAAACATCTTTGGTTATATTTCAAATAGGCACGATCTTAAAGTGTTGTTTATTGATAGTGATCCACAAAGGACTTTAACAAAAAAATTAGCTAAAAACTTTGAAATTGAAAAAGAAGCAGAATTATCGTTTATGAAAGCGATAGAAAATGAAGATATATCAAAAGGAATATCTAAATTAAATAAAAACATAGATTTAGTCAAAGGAGATTGGGCTTTGGCTTGGTTTGATAGATATTCAAGAAGGGCTTTAAGATTAAAAGACGAGTATTACTTGTATAAATACCTATTAGAAGATGTTATAAAAGATTATGATTTAATATTCTTAGATTCTGTACCAACGACTACTACACTAACACATAATTGTATAGTCGCTAGTGATTATATGCTAATACCAGTGGAATCCGAAGAAGATTGTTACGAAAATGCGAAAGATTATATGTTCTATTTGTCAGAAATGACACAGTACAATTCAAAATTAGATGTATTAGGTATGATTGTATATTTAACCGAAGATAATAATAAAACTAATAGTATTTACTTAAATAAATATAAGAATGAATTCAAAGCATTAGTTTTTGAAAATATAATTAATAGATTAAGACGTGTTATGACTTGGGGATCAAAAGGGATAACTGAAAATGAGCCGTATGATAAGAAAACACTCACACAATATAATAATGTATTTTGGGAGTTTATGAACAAATTACAAGAAAGAGGTAGTTTAAATGACTAATAATGAACAAAATAAACAAAATTCCTTAAATAATTACGTAAGTGAAAAAGATGAAAGTGAAAAAAAAGAGACGCCAATGACAAAGAAAAGAACGGACTACAAAATGGTTAAAGTGAACAACGAAATTCACAAAAAACTTAAAATGAAATCAGTAGAAACTGGTTTTTCAATGCAAGAAATTGCAGAAGCAGGTATTATGAAAGAACTTAACAACATGTAATATATTAATGAGTGCGTAAAAAATACGCACTATGATATTCTACCAAAGTATACTTTTAAACTTGTTTAAAAGTATATGAAATGATATACTGTATATACAAACAATAAAAATCTGAAAGGGCGAATGGATATGAAAAACGCTAGAATTATAGACTTAGTCGTGACTTATGTTACAGTGCTAGTTAGTTTGAGTATTACTATTATATCTGGTTTTAAAGTGAACGGTCTTGAAAGTGTATGGTTATATATAATGCCATTTAGTAGCACTATTTGTTTGTTATTTTCTTTTAGAGGTACGATTTTAATTTCGGAAATTCAACAAATAAACAATATCAACTCAATGCTTAGTAATTTAAATTACAGTGACAATGAAATAGATGAACGTCAAAATTATTTAAGATCATTATCTGATACCGAATTAGAAAAATTAGCGAGTAAACTAAAAGAAAAAGAATTTTTAAAGCCATTAGAAAATATGCTTTAAAGATACAGAAATACAGAGATTAAGTAAGTTATGAAATATATATTAAACAATGTAGATATATCAGACCTAGAATATTAATAGGATATAGAAAGGATTAATAATGTTATGACTGAAAACGCCAGTAACTTCATATTAAATTTAGCAACAATATCCACCACTTTGTTATTAATAGTTTTATTAATTTTACTTTCAGAACTTTTAATCAAATCGTTCGTTAAAAAAATGAGAACAGAAAATCCACATGTTGAATTAAACCAGATGATCTTAAATCTGTTTTTTTGTTGTAAAATTATAGCACCAATTACTTTTTTAGGTAGTGCGTTTTTATGGATATACTATTTGATAATTAAATAATTGGTATTTGTAAACTATATCAAGAGTCCAGAATTATTATTCGTCAGAATGTTCATTCGGACGGTTTGATTAGTTAGAATAAGCGAATGAATATGAGTGCGTTAGATGATATAAGGATAGTAAAAGAGGGCAGAAAATGAATAAAGATAAATTACACATTGAAATGGATAAATCGGATTTCTCAAAATGGGATTACCTAGCAAAGCAAGATTTACAATTAGTAGAAACATTGAAAAAGCGTTTGAGTAGCTTCGATAGTTTATTAAGAATAACAACGATTTTATTATTATTCATGATATTTTTATATGAATTTAAATATAGTGAGTTTGTTTTTTTGATAGTAAGTATTTTAGTAATTATCACAACGATATATGTATTAATTAGTACAATCAACATAAAAAAACAGATCAAGTACATACTTTTCCCTACCTTAAAAAAGAAGGAAGTTTCTAGTAAATTAAAAGTGAAAATTTATAATAATAAGATATTTGATAGAGGGGATATGTGCATTATGGTTATGTTCTTTATTTGGGGATTTTCTAACTTGGTTTGGAGTATTGATAGATTATTATAAAGAAAAAAGGGGCAATAAATAATGATTTTAACTTTTTTAATAGCATTTCTTATCGTAATAACCACGTTAAATATTGGTTTTATACTACTTTTTGTTAAAGAAAATAAAGAGAGAAAACGAAGAAACAATGAGGTGTATAAGAACTTTTTTAAAAATATTGCAGAAATGAACAATTTTAAAAAGACGTATTAAAAAAGATGTTATCAATGTAATAATAGGGGTGTTATTTTTAATCTTAGGTATTATATTTATTTGGTTGATACCAACGATAATACAATAGGAGTTGTTATATTTTGAAAGTAAAAAGATTTTTAAATACCATATGGAAGTATACTATATCTATTTTAGTTGCGCTATTAGTAACATGTATATCAATATATATTATGAATATAGCTTATATAACGATATACGATACACTACTAAACTCAAAAGAGCAGGTTTCAAAAGAATTTAATTATAAGTTAGTAAGCGTTATGCTACAATTTTTACTAATTATATTTCCGTTTATAATCTTTCATATACTTATACCGATCCAAGTATTCAAATCTACTTATAGAAAAGTGAAAATATATTTCAATTTAAAAAATAAGAAATTGTGAGGTGTTAAATTATGAAAATTTTAATTATTGTTTTTGCAGTTGTTCTTATAATTGCACTACTATCAGCACTTATGAGCGAACCATATGGTAGAGTTCAAAAAATATCACTTGAAATTATTAAAGTAATGGTTGGAAGTGTAATTGCTATTTTATTAGCTTATTGGTTAGCGCATTGGTTAGTATTTAGTTATTTAAAAAATAAATAATACAGCAGTGTGTTAGAGGTTAAAACACACTATAATTTTCTTTTGAGAGTATACTTTTAAATTTGTTTAAATGTATACTATGTGGTATAATGTATTTAACAAATAATAAAAAGAATTTAAATACAGCGTAGGAGGAATTTTATATGAATGAGAAAAGAATAACTGTCAAAATTGGAAAAGAACAATTTGAAAAAGTTCAAAGAGAAAGAGAGATTACTAAAGTTCCACAAATCCATATTATAAATGAAGCAATAGACCAATACTTTGAAAACAAAAGTATATTTAGTGTAGGAACATCAGCTAATGGATCATTTTATTCTGATTAATTAAGTAGATAGGAGGATTATATTTTGAATACAGATATATTACCTAATTTAGTTCCGAAATTAAAACCATTTTTTGACTACTTAATCAATTTATTAGAATAGTTTTAAACAAATTGATATTTAAAATTTTTGGAGATGAAGATGATAAATGAATAATGAAACAAGTAATAAAAGACTACTTTATGCACTAATAGAATTAACAAAAGTAGAATTTAATAATTTATGTGAAACGAGTTCTAAACCACGCAACAAGCTCTTATATAAAGCTTATAAAAGGACTAGTTCATTAAAAAAAATACGGAGATTATCAAAATTATATGAATTATCTATACCTCATGAAGAATATAGATCTACTTTTATACCATTTGTGTCTAAAAAAGTGCTTAGTAATCCAAATATAGATTCATATAAACACGCAACAAAATATTTAGAAACATATAATAAGGTAATGAATCATATTCATGATGAGTTATCTGCAACGGAAGTAAAGTCATGCTTTGATAACTATACGTTTGAATATCTAAAAACTAATTTACAAAAATAAATAATACACAAAAGGACGTAGATAAAATGGAAATTATAAAAAATAATAAAGAGGGAGAAGGTGATTAGGATACTTAAAGATAACTTATTCACCAAAAAAATATCAGCACGTATATTTCTTTTTGAATTAATATTAACTATTATATTTAGCTTTTATTCCTTGTACTTTATAGATATTGGCAGTGTTGCACGTAGTATATTAACTAAAGCTACTACCGAAAATAACACAATTGAATTTTTAAGATATATAACAGAGTGGTTTGTGGTAGGTTTTGGAGGAATGGTCGGGACAGCAGTAATTTATTATGTGATAATTGATTGTATTATTATTTCGAACACAATCATTATTAAAAATATTATTAAACTTAAAAATTAATTAGTCAAGGAAATGGAGTGATTGAAATGTCTTCAGTAATAGTTGGATTTAGTTTTATATTAGTAGTAATTCTTATATATGGTATTTTTAAGTTATTTAATAGAATGATGAGAAAGAAGTGAAAAAATTTAAATCAGATAAGGAATGAACAAAATGAAAATTTTAATTATTGTTTTTGCAGTTGTTCTTATAATTGCACTACTATCAGCACTTATGAGTAGACCAAATAGTAGAGTTCAAAAAATATCATTAGAAATTGTTAAAGGATTAATCGGATTTGCAATTTTTTGTTTATTTATGTATTGGTTAATATCTAGTGTACTTTAGATATAATAGTAATAATAGAAAAGTAATTTAGTAATATTACTAAAACTAATAACGAACCTTTTTGTTACAAAAGTGAGGTCGAATAAAATAATGACTGCTATAAATAGCAATCTCAACAAAAAAGTATTGAAAAATAAGGACATCTTTACTTCAATATTTTTTTACCACAAAAAACCAAAACACTGTAACATAAACTATGTTACAATATTACTAAAACACATGAGAAAGTTACAAATTAGTTATCTCTCATTTGCAATGAGAGAAAGCTTAAAAGGAGAGTATTAAAATGTTAAAATATGAGTTAGCAAAGGAAATTGATGAAAAAACAGGTGCTAATAAATATTCGATGGATAAGATTAATTTTGAAGATATTTTGGATCAATTATCTATTAGTGGTATTAAAGATCCTAAAAAAGCTATTCAATTAAGACCAGAAATTTTTTTGGGGGAAAATGAATATTTAGGAGAACATGATAGCGCATATATTAAAATTAATAATACTCAAAGTAAATTTAGTATGAATATTGAATCGTTAATTACAAATAAAGTGTATTCATTTGATAGTTCTGAAAAAATAAAAATAAGAACACCTTACCCAAACAAAAGAATTTTTACTGCTGGACAAATTGTTGATAGAAAATATAAACAAAGTATTAATTTTGAGCCTAGAGAAAATGAAGGAGTAAGATTTGATAGTAAAAAGTATGAAAATATTAGAAATGATAAGAACATACATTTTAAAACACGATTAGGTTTGTTTGATATTTTAGATTTTGAAGTTGAATGTTTGGAATATAACTATAAATACAGTAAAAGTGAACAGGGTCATGAAACTTTTTCAGTCAATGATATTGATACGGAATTCAGAGTTCTTGAAGATTCAGAAAAAAAATATACATTTATGGATTATATGTCAGATAAATATATAGTTTATCCTTACAAAGTTACAGAAACATGGCAATTGGCATTTGAAATTGATGTAAATTCAAAAGATATAGACAAAAATACAAAACTTAGTTCTCCAATTGAAATTAGCTATTATATATGTGTATTAAAATATAGCGATAAATACCTATCTGACATATTGGATAATAAAAAAGTATTATTTGAGGTAGCAACATTAGGTGATACTAATTGGCAAACTACACCAAAAGGTGTAAGTGGTAGTGGTGGAATAAGTAAACTTGGAAAAATCTATCGTAATAATATGCTAAAACAGAGAACTAGTATAATTTCATACAGCGAAACAGTACAATTAGATGATTTTACAATAGAACAATATACAAATCTTGTTCCAAAGATTTATGAAAACCCCTACACATACGAACAGAATGTTGGTGATGATTCTCAAATTCATTTTCATTCTCCGATAATCATTAGTATGTTGCCAGTACTAGATTAAAAATCGAAAAAGTTAAAAGTTTAGGAAGAAACGGTAATGAATGAGAAATATTTAAAAAAGCAGTAGGTTTAGAGAAATAACAAATAAAGGAGTAGATTAAATGTTTAAATTATTTAAAAAAAACAAAGGTCAGTTGAAGCAAAATAACGAATTATGTGAAAGTAATTTTAAGGCGTTTGATTTATTGGCAGAACGTATTAGAAAAAATGTCGTGCATATTGAGAATGAATTTCAGGAAGCAATAGATAAGAAAACAAGTATAAACAAATCAGCGTTCACACTATATGTAAGTAGTTTAATTAACTTCAAAAATCTTTTAGACTATGAATTACTAAGATATTGTAGTACAGAAAAAGAAAACGAAATGGAAGTTTATAGAGCACTTGAGGAACTTGTAGAGAAATGTCGTATGCTCATAACAAATAATAGTTTTGATTTAGACGAAGCTTATTTTAGTTCACAAATTGATACAATCCAAAGCATATCAAGTAATGAAATTAAAAGATTTATTTTAAACAGATTATTTAATTCAAACGAATAAAAGAGGTAGTAGACATGGCTAAAGTAGGATATGCACGTGTTTCTACACGAGATCAAAGTTTAGATTCACAAATTGACGCACTAGAAAAATATGGTTGTGAACGTATTTTTAGTGAAAAAGTTAGTGGACGTAAAGTAAAAAGAACAGAATTAGATAAATGCCTAGACTATTTAAGAGAGGGCGACACATTAGTTATTTATAAGTTAGATCGTTTAGGACGTACAACGAAACAACTTATTGAACTATCACAATGGCTTGAAGACAACAATATTGATCTACAAATTGTTGATATGAATATATCAACAAAAGACGCATTAGGCAAAATGTTTTTTACCATGATGAGTGCATTTGCAGAGCTTGAAGCTAATCTATTAAGTGAACGTACGAAGAAAGGTTTAGAATCAGCAAGAGCAAGAGGTCGTACAGGTGGTCGACCTAGATTACCCGATTATAAAAGGCGAGAAATTAAGTTTTTATATGATGAACAAAAACTGACTGGTGCAGAAATCGCTGAACAAACAGGTGTAAGTCGAACTACCGTATATCGTGTTATAAAAGAGAAATAATAAATGGAGGACGTGAGATTATGAACAATAAATACAATTTTACAACTGAAGAACGTTTAAGCGTTTTAGCATGGGAGGGTATCGTGAATTTATGTACTGGTATAAAAGAGAACGAGTTAGATAATATTATAGAAAAAAATAAGGGTATTGTTAATAATGCAATTATAACTATGATTTCTGAATTAAGTAATTTTTCTTTAGTATTTTCTAATGATGAAGTTGATTATAAACCAACTGAATTTTTGGAATCTGTTAATAATTCAATTAACGACTTCAAAAATACACTATATAAAAGTGGCATTATAAAATATAATGCCCCAAATCTATTTGACCTATTAGAGTATATTGAGTATTTGATTGATAATGAAGCTAGAGATAAAACAGAAGAAACAATGCAAGAAACTTTAAATAATTTACAAAATTAGCACGCTGAGAAACGTCCTGTGTTGCATTGAAAAATAATATTTATGGAGGAATATCTTTATGAGCAAATCAGAGAGCTTTAGAGATTACCCTAAAATACTTAAAATTGAAGATGACGGAAAAATAATAGCATTAGATAAACATGGAAAAATAAATACAGATTTAAATATCCATACAATAACTGATGATAAGCAACGTTCAATTTTTGGCGAAGTAATTTATAATCCCTATAGTAGAGTTGAAAAAAACTATGATAATTATGATAAGCGACCCGAAGATTATTATAATCAAAGAGATAGAGAAAGAGAATGGCAATTACAAGAAGAAAATAAAAAATCTAAAACAAAAAACAAATGGTTAGGTATATTACTAACAATTGCTATTGTTGTTATTTTAGGCTTTATAGTAATAAATTTCTTCTCAAACAAAAACGATTCTAATGATTCAGAAGTTGCTAATAATGAACAAGCACAACAGCAAAATGAACAATTAAAACAAGAAATAGATGATACTAAAGAGGAATTAAAAAATTCGCAGAACAATGAACAAGAAACACAACAGAGTATTAATGAATTACAAACGAAAGTCGATAATTTAAAACAAAACAATCAAGATCAGAGTGCAGCGAATGAATTTCAAGACGGTGTTAATCAATTACAAGAAGCACAAAATAGTAAAGCGAATGGCAATAAAGATGAAATGAAAGAACAGTTAAAACAAGTTGAAGAAAAAATTGATACAGAAAAGATTAGTGAAGAAAGTAAAAATCAATGGGAAAAATTTAAAGGTTGGCTAAATGACAATTTTTAAATAAGAAAATTGAATATAAAATATGGGGGTTTCTTTGTCGAAATCCCTTTTATTTTATATTATAAAATTCTATAGAAAACTATAAAACTTCAAAAATGGTTTTCTGTAGAATTAAAACGTGGTATAATGTTCACATAATCCATTGTAAAGGAGATTTATTATGAAAAATTGCAATATTAAAGAATCAGTAAATAAGCTATTGCATAGTAATATATCTATATCTACTATTTCTGATAAAACAGGAGTAAGTAAAGCACACCTAACAAACCTAAGAAACGGAACTAAAGATCTTTCTAATGCTTCATTTGATACAGTAGAAAAATTGTTCCGTTATTATTTAGAACAAAAAGAATATATAGAAACTGGTAATGATGAAGATAAGTCAATAAGAAAGGTGAAAATACCTAAAGATATTCAATTATTCATTTCTGGTTTACAACAAACTATTGATAATATAAATGATACTTCAAGTAATGTGAATATCAATAACATAGTTGTTGAAAAGATATTTACATTATCTAAAGATAATAGATCAGTTAGTGCTGTTTCTCAACTAACGGTGAATCAACTTATCCCTATAAAAATGAAAAATGAAGCTATTTCATATAATTTGGCAATTGCTTCCTCAATTAACCAGCAAGACTACTTAGCTGATGAAATAAAGAATTTCACTATTACCTTTAAGCAAGACGAGTTAGAGCTAATGTTAAAGCAATTAATATACAAAGGTGCTAAAGTGAAGCTAATAAAATCCTATTTCAATCATAGTGATAGTTACAATACTGGAATATATATTGATCTTCAACAAGATGAGATATTTAAATATGAATCAAGTTTTATCAATATAAAGATAAACGAAGAAAATAAAGAAGGGAGTGAATGTTAATGAGCAATATAGAACTTTTAAATACTATGATACAGTTATTTTCTGTGATATTCATCATATGTTTGGTTGTAGATACAATATTAAAGCGAAAAATACCATTCACCAAATTAAATAATGCTTACGTTAGTATTATGGACTTGATATATTATGTACTAAAATTTTTGGGTAGTACATTAGGTGCTATTACATTAACAGTATTTACTTATTATTCTTTTGGTACAACAACAATAGTGATTGCAGACATTAAAAGTGAAATGGCATTTTTATTTATTTTAGTATTAGTTGCTTTTGTTGTTTCATTATGGATAAATGTTATAACAACAGGCGTGAACTTAGTATATAAAATAGCAATATATATTAAGTTAAGAAGAAATACTATAGCAAATAATTTACGACATGCAATTGCTAATAAAAATGAGCATGCTATGATTGATAATTATGAACTAATAAAGCAAACAGACGAAGTGCTAAAAATAACAAATAATGAAATCTTTATTTTAACAGCATGTTTATCTAAGTTTGGATATGATGAAGATGTGAAAGAATTGCTAAAGAGTAATCTATATAAAAAGAAATCGTTTTTAGAAAGCCATATCCCTATGAATACAGTTATCTTTGAATATAATATACAAAAGAGTGATGACTATTTCTTGCCAAGTAACACTATGAAACACAAGCTAAAACAATTTGAAAATATTACTACTATAATTTCAATCATTATAACGATAGTATTTATTCTACAATTCGTCATAACTACATTTTCATCAACATTTCATATTCCAAATACGCTCATGCTTATATTTGTAACTTTAACAAGTATAATCGTCATTGCCTTAATCTTAATAAAACACCAAAAAATCAAGAATATATATAGAAAAGAATTAGCAATTGCTGATTTACCAAATGACCATATAAAAATTAGAAAACCAATAATTGATAGTATATTATTAGCCATATCAGTATTTATGGTCGTTAATGCAATTGTACAAGTTTTAATTTACTAATCTCATATATACAAAAAAAGCGTCTAACATATTAGTGTTAGACGCTTTTCACATCACGACCACAGTCATCACGTAGCCTAGCACAACCAAGAATGTGCTAGAAATAATTATAACAGATATTCACTTGTAACATTATGGAGGAAAGCCTATAAAAAAATATATATCCTTATATTTTTTCTATTCTACATTAACAATGCTATTCAAAGTAAGCTTTACTATTCCTTGACTATCTATCTTTTTAATAATCATGTTCCCCTCTAATATATCTATTTTGTTTATAAAACATTGCAATGTATAGACATATCCATTTTCCCAATAACTTATATCTGCAACTCTGTTTTTTTGAATTTTTTCATGAACTTTTTCGTTTATTTCTTGTAATTGCTCATCTGATAATAATGGCATATCTATTTTATTTTGATCTTCTATGTGCTGATCTAATATTTCGTATTGTTGTGGCATTGTCTTAAATGCGTTCCACTTAATTATTCCTCTACCATTAGGAATACGAGGGTTTAAATATTCTCTTGGGATCTTTCTATAATCTGTTTCATATTTATATGGTTCTGGCATATTAGGATTAATTACTTTCATGGATAATCACCTCAACACAAATTATAGAACATACGTTCTGCAAAAGAAAGTGCTTTTTTGAATACTTAACTGTAAAATAGAATTCTATAAAATTAATAAATTAACACTAAGAAATCAAAATACTACATTTAGGCAATAAAAAAAGGGCTGAAAAGCCCTTTTTTAATCTTTATATTCTGTTATCTCAAATTTATCTTTATAATCAAATTTTAGCGTATATGTGGCTTGGGTTGTATAATCATTATTGCTTTTTGTAAGTTTAATATTTAATTTGTTGCCATTACGCTCTATCTTATCAAAAGATTTAATTTTATATTCAATCTTTTGCTTATGCTTGGTTTCTTTTTTTATACGCTTTGCTAAGTCTGAACTCTTATCTATATCATTTTTAATATAATCATAATCACCTTTGCTATAGGCTTTATTTAAGTGTTTCATGTACTTTTTCATAAACTCTTTACTTTTGTCTTTTTTATCATCAGTATCGTATTTGTATCTATGCACTTTAGCTTTATCAAATTCCAATTTAACGTTTTGAATATCTTGATTAGGATTTTCTTTTAATTTTACTGTGTTTGTCCTAAACTCCTTATCATCAATTTTTCCCACTGCATATACAGATATTGGATTTTCTGTATATGGGTATTTTCCGTATACTTTATTCTTGTTATAATCCGTTTCGTTATTATTGATATATAGCTTAAAACTGTCTTTATCTAATTCTTTTTCATCTTGAAGTTTCGTTTTGAATGATACCTGACTAAAGACATCATCAGCTACTACTTGCCCTTTTTTATTCTTTTTATCAGTATTTATAATTAACTGACCGTTTGTTTTTCCATTTACTTCTGAATCTTTAAAAGTTTTTTGAGCGTCAATACTATAGTTACCTACAAAAAATTCACCTATTTTACTTAACTTATTTTTATCAGCAATAGTTTTAATATTCTTATCTAGCTTATATTCATAAACAGCATTATTGTTTAATTCTTTGACATAAACACTGTACAAGTATGGTTTAAAAGCAATTTTATCTAGTATAAAAAACTTTTTTCCGTCTTTATTAACCGTTAAAATCTTCTTATCATTACTATCGGTAAAAGATCCTAAATTATTAGAATTTGGGTTATCTTCTTTAACATTTTTTTTAATACTTTTAACTTCACTTTGGAATTTACTATAATTATTATCTTTTTTAACATATTTCACAAAGTTTTTAGCTTCTACTTTAGTGAAATTATGACTATTATTGCTTATGATTTTTGAAACTGTATTATAATCATTGTCTTTAACAGCTTTTTCAAATTTATCAATTTGCCCTTTAGCATTGTATTTCTGTATTAAAAAATAGATGAATAACGACAAAATTATTATCAATATTATTATTGTTAGAGTTATTATTAACTTTTTATGACTTTTCTTTTCCTCTTTTCGCTTATACTCTTGATGATTAACCATAATTAAAATTCCTTTGCCATATATTTAAACTATTTTATATAGTTCATTTAGTTATAAACTTTCTGTATATTTACATATTGGATAATTAGAGCAACCAATAAATTCATTACCTGTTCTACTTTGTCTAACTTTCAATTCATGGTTGCAATTAGGACACGATCTATTTGAAATATTTCTCTTTTTAGCGCTTGTTGGTGTAGTATCAGATTGAATACTCAATATCCATTTAGTTAGTGCATAGCGATCCTTTAATACTACATTACAAGGCTTCGCTAATTTTATTGCACTTTTAGTAAAATAACTATTTGTAATAACCCAACTTTCATCAGCTTTATGATACCGTTGAGAAGCAAATACTTCTTGGATAGCACCAATTGAAACATTTTTCTTATAACCATACCGTTTAGCTTGTACTACTATTTTGTGATTATTTTTCTTTAAAATCAAATCTGCCCCAAAGTCATGACTTCCGTTAGTTACAACAACTTTATAACCTAATTCTTTAAACAATACGGATAAGTAAAACTCAAAATCTAAACCTTTCATTTTATCAATATCTTTTATATTAGCTTTTTTAAAGTTATTCCTAACACGCAACGATTTAATATAATTAATTAAACTAGGTATTAATTTAACTATTATATAGACTATTAAAGCAACAATAATAATATAGATTAACGATTTATCCATTTAATCCACCTCACTTACGTTTATGACACTTTCAATTGATTAATGTATCATACCTTGATACAATAAATCATATATCGGTTCATCATGCTGGTATACTTTCAATGAGATCATCATTGATCACTCGAACCTACATCTATTTGTAGGTTCTTTTATATTTCAGCACACATATTTCTTCTATTAATAATTACTCACTTACACCAAAATCTTTATCATATATTGATACTTTATCAGTATTACCAAAAGGATTATTTACTATTTCATTTTTAGCCTTTCTTTCATCTGTCTTAGATTTATCCTCTAACAAATCAATGCTTTCTACTAACAAGTAATCAAAATAAGTGCTGTTGCCATTTTCATCAGTGTTTTTATTTTTCTTCCACTTACCAGTTAGTGTTACAAGTGAACCTTTAGTAGTATATTCATCAATAACAGTTGCATTGTTTTCCCACGCTGTAAAGTTTATATAATCTGGATACTGACTTTTACCGTCATTAACAGCAATTGTACCATTCAAGACTTTTCTGTTATCCCCTTTTTTAGTTAAAACCTCTTTGATCTCTGGTTCTTTAGTTAGATGACCTGTCATAATAACCATATTCAACATAATGTATCTCTCCTAATCCTATATTTACTTTAAACTTTATTGTACAGTTTCTCTTTCTGGTGTTACATACCAATATTTCATTTTTTTATATTTTTCTTTTTTTAAAAGTATCTTATATTTCATATTTCATTAAATACAATTCACAATATTGATCGTGTGCTTTTTTTAATTTATAGCGTAATCGACCTAGAATTGACTGATTAACTTGTTTCTTTTGTTTTTCATCTGCAATTTTGCGTTGCAACCGAAAAATAGTATCTTCGTAAATCTCTAAATCTAAGTTTATTTCACTAATTCTTTCCAAATGATTATAATTCATAAATCCTCACCTCCTTTCTTATTTGTTATATGTTATTTCATTAAGTTGTTTAATTGTTCTCTATTCATCTTTTCAAAATCACTTTTGAGAACAATTGTTTTTAACTGTTTTTTTACTTCATTAATAGTATCTTCGTGGATAGATGTTGCTTCTGTTAAAGCTGAAATATAATCTGGGTGTAAATCTAACCAGCAACCGTCTATATCTTTATAAAAATCTGTTACTTTATGTTGGTGCTTTTTAGGTATATATTTTTCTATTGATATTTGTTTCATCATTGACCACTCCTAAAATGTTTTTATATACTTTTCAACTTGTTTGAAAGTATATTTGTTTTTTAATTTTTGACTTTGCTTAATCAAGCAATGTCTATGCGAAAGCGTATTTTTTTTGCTTTTGCTAATGAAAACGGAACACTGCACCCAGAATTTTGTATAGGGATAACGTTAGTTAAGATAAAAACTTTTTAGCGTAGCGTTTAAAAAAGATTTTACGACCCTATTCATAAATTCATGAAACACAGATAGCGCCATGATAGTGTCATTGCGCTTGCTGATGTTGAATTGCACGTGTTAAGAGTGAGGGGCTTTGCCACGAACGTGTTTGATTAAGCAAAAGAAAAAAATTGTTAATCTAGGTGATACTTTAGTATCACTTCCTTTTGATCTAGGTTTAACTTTAATAGTGAGTAGGGTTGCTTGGCGTTATGGCAAGCCTACTCACTCCTTTTGTAGTGTGAAAGGTTGGCTATATGACTTTCACACGTGGGCTTTTAATGTAATCGCCTAAACGAAAGTGATTTACAATGTGCAGCACGTTCTAGCAAAGTGAGGGAATGTAGACCATTTCCGAATCTTTAAGTGAATATCGGTTATGTGTAGCGTTTTAACCGATTGAACTGGCTTGATCGTGCATGAATCACAA
>ERZ1023508.278-NODE-278-length-17964-cov-22.880619_pt1 | contig 17964 bp, 18 predicted proteins | sample MGYA00380548_ERZ1023508 | MGnify/ENA primary metagenome ERZ1023508 (study PRJEB33173, sample SAMEA4830311) | metagenome | study: EMG produced TPA metagenomics assembly of the PRJEB25223 data set...
ATTTTGTTTTTTTAACAATTTCACTAATAAGAAGAACCTTATAAAAACCGCATCACTTATGATACGCTTCACAAAAACATAACTGCAATTCTCATAAACCTCATACGTTCCGATACGTTCAAAATACCTTTATGAAGCGGCTGAAAAAACCGCATCATTTATGATATGCTTCTGCTTATCGGGTAGTGATGCGGTTTTTGATAAGTTAGAAAATTTTCGCTTATATCAACGTTAATTGTTCTATTATGTCGTTCTTATCAATAGATGAAGTAAAATAAAATCCACCTTCAATTTAACTAATATTAAAGATGAGGAATCTCAATCTTTCATGCCAGAATTAATCCATTCATTAAATTTTGAAAATACAACATTTGCATGATAATAATAACCAATTTGTGAGTCAAAATTTCTTTTCCATAAATTTTTAACACTATCATTCTTTTCAATATCTTTATAATTTATATAAAAATTGCTAGACATAACTATGGAGCTAATACCATTTTTATTTCCAATATCTGCTAAATTAGATGCTGTTGTAACTGCACTTCCAATCCATACAAAATTATTTATTCCTGAAGATTTTCTACCAGCTTTTACTGCTAAGTTTCTATCAACAGCAAGTCCAATACCTGCTCTAACATTTGGAAGTCCTTTCTCACTTAATAGTTTATTCAACATATTTAAATCAGTAACTTAAATAGTATTATACCAGTTCATAATAATTCAAGTAGCAATGTAACACCCTCTCCTAAAGATATCAATGTAATCGAACTGATAATGCTCATCATTGAAATGATGGGTATTTTATTCTATGACTGTATTATTTTCTCAGATTGTAAAACTTATTCCATTAGACGATATAACTTAAAGCTAGAAGTATAGCAATATTTTAATACTCCTATTACTTTTTATTTTCTAATATATAAAGACAAACTTAAATTATGATTCTTGACTAAGAAAAATTCATAAAATATTAATGTAATGATACTGTTAGCAAAAGCAATTATAGTCTTTTATCTACATTTGTGGTTATATGAGTGTAATTCACACAAAAACGGCAATTGCTATTGTAGCAATTGCCGTTTGATAAAAATTTTATTTCAAATTCAAATTGTCTCGATAATCTTTAATGATTTGATCGTTATCACCAGGATAGAAGTAATAAAGGTCATCATCGCCTAAAGTATTTTCACCATTTAAAGTATGACGATTCACATTTTTTTGCGCAGCTTTATAATCAGAGCGAATATCATTTAAATCAGTTAAACTCAAATCCGTTTCAACATTATCTTCTACCGCATTAAAAATTGAATTAATTTTAGGAATAGAACTTGGATTCATTGATTTTTTAGCTACTGCTTCGATGACGAGTTGTTGACGTGCTTGTCTTCCTTCATCGCCTCCAGCACCTGCTTCTTTTCTACTACGCATAAATGCTAAAGCTTCTTTACCATCCATGTGATATTTTTTTCCTTTTTCAAAAGAATAATTAGATTTGGTAAAATCCCCATTACTAACAACGTCTACACCGTTCACTTCATCAATAAGCGTAGAAACTCCGTCCATGTTAATAGCAGCATAATGATCAATAGGGACATCCATTAATTTTTCTACAGATTTCACTGCCATATCCGGTCCACCATATGCATATGCATGATTAATTTTCTCTTCTGTATCTTTACCAACTATCTTAGCATGTGTATCACGAGGCACACTAATCATTTCTGTCTTTTTATCTTTCGGGTTAATTGAAAGAAGTACAATAGAATCAGATCTTTGACCACCATTCTCAGATGCTCTAACCTCATCAGAATCAATACCGAACAATGCAATAGAAATAGGCTCCCCATCTTTTAACGGCTTATCTCTCAGTTCAGAATGCTCTCTATCCAAAGGATTATTGATGGAACTATTTAATACTGTTAATTTATAAAAAATAAACGCTGCTGCAAATATTACAAATAACCCTAAAATAATGATTATTGTTAGAATAACTTTTTTTGCTTTTGAATTTTTCTTTCTTTTTCTTCTTTCCATATACCACCCATCCTTACTTTTTGACTAGCAATCTTTTTATAATTTGAATAATACGTTGTTGATCTTCGACTGCCATATCAGAACCAGAAGGTAGACATATACCTTGTTCGAATAAATATTTAGCATTGTCAACACCATCAAAATAATATTCATATTGACTATATAGTGGCTGTAAATGCATTGGTTTCCATACAGGTCTCGCTTCTATATTTTCTTTACTAAGTGCTTCAATTACATCATTTGCTGAAAATCCTGTTTTATTCTCATCAATCGTTAATGCTGTTAACCATCTGTTAGACTTAGATTTAGGTAGTTCTGGTTGAAATTCGATGCCTTCAATAGTTGACAATTCATGATAATATTTATCAAAAATTGCTCTTCTTTTTTGAACACGTTGCTCCAATACTTCCATTTGTCCTCGTCCGATACCAGCTGATATGTTGCTCAATCTATAGTTAAAACCTAATTCACTATGTTGATAATATATCGCTTTATCCCTAGCTTGAGTTGCTAAGAAAAATGCATGTTCATTTGATTTACTATCATTTGTGACTAACATACCACCACCACTGGTAGTAATTATTTTATTACCATTAAATGAAAAAATACCATAATCGCCAAAACTTCCGCTCATTTCCCCGTGAAATTCTGCACCTAAAGATTCAGCCGCATCTTCGATTAAAGTTACATTATATGAATCACAAATTGCTTTAATTTCATCTAATTTAGCAGATTGTCCATACAAATTAACTGCTATAACGGCTTTTGGTTTAATTGATTTTTTTTCAAATTCTTTGAATGCTTTTTCCAATGCAACAGGCGACATATTCCAAGAATCTAATTCAGAATCAATAAATACAGGTATAGCATTTTGATATAAGATTGGATTAGAAGTTGCACAGAAAGTTAAAGAGGTACAAAATACATAATCCCCTTCTGTTACCCCACTCTCTATCAGTGCCAAATGTATAGCAGCAGTTCCACTACTAACAGCCAATGCTTGATCAATATTGATATAAGATTTTATACTATTTTCAAATTCAGTCACATTCTCTCCTAATGGCGCTATCCAATTCTGTTCAAATGCTCTCTCTATATAAGTTTGTTCATTCCCACCCATATGTGGTCTAGATAAATATACGCGTTCATTTGTCAACTACTCTCACTCCTCCTTGGGTTTTGCTGGTGTACCCACAACTATTTGTTTGTCATTAACATTATTAATAACGGTCGCCCCTGCACCTACGATACAATCACTACCTATTTTTATTTGTGGTAATACTGATGCGCCAATAGCAATATGCGAGCGTACTCCTATTGCAACATTTCCTGCTAATGTTGCATTTGGAGAAATATGAACATAATCTTCAATAAAATTATCATGTTCAATAACTGAACCTGAATTTACTATTACATGGTTACCTATTTGTGCGTCTGCATTAATAACAGCATTAGGCATGACAACTGTACCATACCCAATTTGAGCACTTGGGCTAACACTTGCAGTAGAATGTATCAGTGATGGAAATCGATTTTTATGAAGTTGAATTTCTTTAAACAGTTTATTTCTTATAACATTATTACCTATTGCTAAGCAGAAATAATAATCTTCACTATATAACTGTATATTACATAAATTATCATAAAAACAATTCCCACTCTCTTCGTATGAATAGAACTTATTATCCAAAAATCCTACAACAGTATAATCCGATGATTCATCAATGATATCTTTAATCACTTTAGAGTGGCCACCATTTCCTATTAAGATTATACGTTTCATTAAACATTACCTCTAAATTTTTCTGCAGTGACATGAGATTCAGAACTAATATTTTTTTTCTTCAATACATTCTCTATTGTTTTATATAAAATATACATATCTAGTTTAAATGATTGGTTTTCAGCATACCATACATCAAGTTTAAACTTTTGTTCCCAAGTTATTGCATTTCTACCATTTATTTGTGCCCAACCTGTAATACCAGGTTTAACATTATGACGTTTTTTTTGTTCTTCATTATATAAAGGTAAGTATTCCATTAGTAACGGTCTTGGTCCAACTAAGCTTAAATCACCTTTCAATACATTTATTAATTGCGGCAATTCATCAATACTAGAATTTCTAATTTGAGAACCTAGTTTTGTCATACGTTGCTCATCTGGTAATAATTGGCCTTTACCATCAACCTCTGTTGTCATTGTTCTGAATTTGTAAATGTCGAAAGGCTTTTCATATTTTCCAGGTCTAGTTTGTTTGAACAAAACTGGTTTCCCCATTTTTTTTGAAATTAATAGATATGAAACTATTAAAATCGGTGAAGATATAACTAATAAACCTAAACTAATTATCAAGTCAAACATTCTCTTTAGCATTAGCTCAACACCTCACTTTCTTACTTATCAAATCGACTAAATATTTCAAGCTGCTTTTTGACAACATCCACTTCATTATAATTGTTTTTTGCTCTTATAAAGCTCGCTTCTTTAAATTTTTTTAATTTATTATTATCATTTGCTAATTCTTCAATTTTATTTGCAATATACATACTTGCTTGTAAAGGAACTAAAAAACCATTCTCATTATCAATTACTTCTTCTCTCGAACCCCGTATGTTTGTTGCAATAATTGCATTTTTCATTGCCATAGCTTCAATGATTGATCTAGGCATACCTTCCCTATAAGATGGCAAACAATATATATCACTTAAAGCTAAATATTCATTAATATTAGTAATTTGTCCTGTAAAAATAATATTTTTTTCTTTTTTATATTTTTTCAGAGATTTTTGTGTTTCATTATCCCTTTCGCCTTTAGGTAAATCACCTATAACTATATACTTAATATTTTTTGACGACAGTTTATTATATGAATCTAAAAGATCTAATATTCCTTTTTCTTTAACTAGTCTTCCAATAAAAGTGACGACAATATCACCATCTTTAATTTCTAATTCTTGTTTTATATTAGTCAAGTTATCTTTATTTATTAATTCAAAATTAAATTGGTTATCTATGTCTATACCATTGCTAATATGAAGATAGTTACTTTGCTTCGATTTTTTTAAAAAGTTATTTTTTATAGCTGTGTGATAGTCTTCTTTACTTTGAGTGAATATATAATCAGTAAAGTATTTCCCAATAAATTTTTCAATATTAAAATAAAACTTATATGTCTTTAATGACATACCTTCATGGAAATAAAATCCATGTGCAGTATATATTATTGTCGGCACACCCGCTATCTTAGCAGCAATTCTTCCTAAAATTGCAGCTATAGGCGTATGAACATGAACAATGTCTGGTTTGATTTGTTTAAATAACTTAACCATTTTTAAAATAGATTTCAAATTACTAATTGGATTTATATTTCTATCAATATTTATATTATGGTAGTTAACACCTTGTTTTTTAACTTCATTTTGTTGAGTACCAAAAGTGCTCACGCAATGAACTTCTATATCATTAGTAACACTCTTTTCGTTCAATGTTTTTAAGAGTTTTATATGCGTCATTTCAATTGCAGCAACTTGCACAATTTTTAACATTATAGCCTCCAAAGTTTTTGATTAGCTTGAATATCCTCAGGTCTAATATTACCTTTAATATCAATTATAATTCCGTTTTCTTTTGCCAAATTAATATAATCATCACGCTCAGTTAAATATTCACTATGAGGCACTGCAAATAATACCACATCAGCTTTACTTAATTCACTTTTATCTTTCAAATTTAAATTGAACAATTTCTCTGCTTCATTTTTATCTGCTTCAACATCATTCACTGTTACGTTTAGTCCATATTCTTTTAATTCCTCAATGATGTGAATAACTTTTGTATTTCTTAGGTCTGGACAATTTTCTTTAAATGTAAGACCTAACACATTGACCGACGCACCTTGTACTTCTAATCCTTGTTTCAACAATTCTTTAATAACGTTAGAAGCAATATGTTTTGCCATATTATCATTTATTCTTCTACCAGCTAGGATTACTTCAGGATGGTGACCAACTTCTTGAGCTTTATGTGTTAAATAATACGGGTCAACACCAATACAGTGACCACCTACTAAACCTGGTTTAAAATTCAAAAAGTTCCATTTTGTTCCTGACGCTTTTAATACCTCATTAGTGTCTATATCTAATTTATCAAAAATTATTGCTAATTCATTCATTAGAGCAATATTCACATCACGTTGTGTGTTTTCAATGACTTTTGCTGCTTCTGCCACTTTAATTGACGATGCTTTATGAACTCCTGCTGTAACTACTGAGCTGTATACGTCTGCAACTACTTCTAACACTTCAGGTGTTTGACCTGATACTACTTTAGTAATTGTTTCAAAAGTATGCACTTTATCACCAGGATTTATTCTTTCTGGTGAATAGCCAACGAAAAAGTCTTTACCACAAACGAGTCCTGAATGTTTTTCTAACACAGGTACACAGTCTTCTTCTGTTGCACCAGGATATACTGTTGACTCGTAAACTACAATTGTGTCAGGCGTAATCACTTTCCCCACCGTTTCACTAGCTTTTAATAATGGAGTTAAATCTGGTTTGTTATGTTTATCTATCGGCGTAGGTACAGCCACAATAATGAAGTCAGCTTGTTTCAAATCCTCTGCGTTTGATGTATACTCTATATTCGTTTTTTTTAATTTTTCTTCAGTTACTTCATTTGTTCTATCGTAATTATTTTTTAGTTCTTGAATCCTTGCTTCATTAATATCAAATCCGATTACTTTATGTTTATTCCCAAAAGTCACAGCTACTGGTAAACCTACATAACCTAATCCAACTACAGCAATATTTCTTTCCATCAAAAAACATCTCCCTAATTTTATTTATAATATTCTAAGTACCAATCAACAAATTTATTTACACCATCTTGAATTGTAGTTTCTGGTTTAAAATCAATATCCCTAAATAAGTCATCAACATTTGCATAAGTTTCAGGTACATCTCCTGGTTGTAAATCCATGTAGTTTTTCTTAGCTTCTTTTCCTAATTTATTTTCAATTGCTTCTACAAACTCCATTAATCTGACTGGACTGTTATTTCCTATGTTATATATTTTATAAGGTGCATAAGAAGAACTAGGATCTGGATTTGCACCTGACCATTCTTTATTTGGCGATGCAGGTTTTTTCACTAATCTACTTATTGCTTCTACAATATCATCCACATAAGTAAAATCTCTCATCATATTCCCGTGATTATAAACATCTATAACCTCATCATTTACAATCGCTTTTGTGAATTTAAATAGTGCCATATCTGGTCTTCCCCATGGTCCGTATACTGTGAAAAATCTTAAACCGGTAGTTGGCAAATTGTATAAATGACTATACGTATGTGCCATTAATTCGTTAGATTTTTTAGTTGCAGCATATAAACTTAACGGATGATCTATGTTATCCGAAGTGCTAAATGGTTTAGAAGTATTTGCGCCATATACAGAACTTGATGATGCATAAATTAAATTTTGTATATCAAAATGTCTGCAACATTCAAGTATATTCGCGAAACCAACAATATTAGCATCTATATACGCTTTTGGATTATCGATGCTGTATCTAACACCCGCTTGAGCTGCTAAATTAACAACCACTTCAGGTTTTTCATCTTTAAATATTTTTACTAAATCTTCGTAATTTTCTAATTTTAATTTGTAAAAAGTAAAATTCTCTTTTCCTATGGATTCTAGTCTATCTTCTTTTAAAGAAACTGAATAATAATCATTTATGCTATCTACACCTATAACATGATGTCCTTGTTTAATTAACTTTTTCGCAAGATGCGATCCAATAAATCCTGCAGTACCTGTGATTAAAATTTTCATATTTTATATCTCCTTCACTTTTTTGATTGGTACACCTACATAAACAGAATTTTCTTCTGTACTTTTATTTACTACAGCTCCGGCACCAATTACATTCCGTTTATTGATAGTATTGCCACCAAGAACTCTTACTCCAGCAGCAATCCATACATCATTTTCAATAATAATCTTTTTAGGACTTACTGGGTTATACTTAATGGGCGTATTTCTATCAGTCCATGTATGATCTGATGATATTAATGTTGTATGATTAGCTATTGAAACACTATTACCAATCTCAATTTTTCCATATGCATCAATATAACTATATGCATGTATACTTACATCATTACCAATGGATAAATTATCTATATTTTTTATAGTTACGTATTTCCCAATAAAAACATTTTTTCCAATACTATTTGCATATTTATTTAAATATAAATAACGATATAATATTGCAAACTTTGATTCACTTAATGAAAAGATATCCCATAAAATATTGGAAATTCCTTTAGGTAACAAATTATATGGTTTTTGTATCACTTTTATAATCGAATATATTTTGCTTTTCATTATACTCACTTCTCTCGCAAATAATTTTTATAGTAAACATACATAACGGATGAAATAGGTAAACAGAGTAATGATAATATAAATGATGATTTGTTTTTGAATTTAAATTTTCTACTCAATTTCAATTCAATCCAAGATATATCAAACAATAAAATATTTTTTATTTTTTCTTTTAAATTTGGTAATTGATCATTGGCGAATTTTCTATATTCACAATAATTTTCTGCAGATTTAAAATAATTTAATTTAACTTTACTACTAATCCCATCACTTTGATATTCGACAAATTTTGTTTTAACATTTGATAAATGAAAATTATAATATCTACTATAATCAAATAGTTGATAAGATGGTGGCATATGTATAGACGCACCATATTGTGGAAATGTCATATATTTAACTATTCTTGTTTTAAATACGTAACATTTATCGCCTTTAATTTGATATTTATATCTTAAATCTACCCAATTCGCATTATCAATTTTTGGTAACTGCTCTCCTACAACATCCCCATTTTCAAATGTATCTAATGAGATTAAAGCATTCATTTCATTATTTTCAGCAAATTGATTAATAAAAAACGCAACAGCCTCAGGATAAAACCAGTCATCACTATCAAGACATGTGAACAATTCTCCCATTGCATTTTTTAAACCTATATTAGTAGCTATATGTTTCCCATTATTGCTTTGTTTTATATATCTGACAGGAAATTTTTCTGTTGTAAATGTTTTCACAATTTGTTCAGTATTATCTGTAGATCCATCATCAACAATTAGCCATTCAAAATCATAATTTGTTTGTTTAACTAATGAATCAAATAATCTAGGTAACGTGTGTGCTCTATTATATGTTGGGGTAAAAATAGTTAATTTTGTCATTTATTATCTCCTATCCTACAAAGTAAGTTTATAAATTCTTCACCTTTATCTTTAGGGATAATTCTATTACTATGAAGGTTACTTTTAATTTTTTTATAAAGCTCTTTATCTTCATATAATTCGAAAATTTTATTTGCTATTTCATTTCCCTTCATATTAGTAATAAATCCATTTTTACCATCAGTAATTTGTTCATAAACAGTTTCAAAATTAGTAGCCACAACTGGTACTTCATAATAAAGCGCCTCATCAATTGTGTTCGATTTCCCTTCAAATCTGGAAGGGTGTACAAGAACATCCATTTTTTTTAAGATATTTCCTGTATTGAATTTAAATCCTATTGGCAAAACTAATTTTTCTAAACCATTCTTTTGTATTTCTTCTTTTAACCATTCTTCAAGTTTTCCAGTTCCAACAATATACCATTTAAATTTTATTTCCTGGTTTTTCAAAATTTTAGCCGCTTCCACTAATAAATCTAAACCTTTTCCATTGTCCAACCTACAGATTGTACATAAATTCATATAATTAAAATCTGTATCAAAATCCTCACCGTCTATATTTTCATATAACTTAATAGGTAGACTGTTGTAGTATACATAGGGGGTTATATTGAATATTTTCTCAAAACTTTCAGCAGTCATATTCGAAACAGCAATCATTCCATCCATTTTTTCGAAATATTGCTTATCCAACTGATGTTCTCTTTTTAATACTTTATAATCAGTCCTTATCCAACCAATTTTGTGATTAGCTTTGATATAATCTTCTATAAAGTAAACTGAATGACCTCCAGATACACCGACTGCAAAATCATAATGTTTTGTAAAATCTTCATCATTCCATTTATTCTTTATCCAAAACTTCTGTTTGCTTTTAGTATTATCCTGTAACTTTAATTGACTTTTAATTACAAAAATTAGCACCTTTAAAATCAACAATGGTTTATTTAAATTTCGAATCATATTTGTAAATAAGTTACTTTTATCCAAAATTAATAATGAATACTTACTTGGAACTTGAATTACATTTACATAATCCGGAATATAATGCGTCAATTTATCTTGCTGATTTAATATCATTAAATCAATTTCCACATCATTACTTTTTAATTCATAGAATAAGTTCACAAGACTTTTTTGCGGCCCACCAAAATTAAAATTATTTACTACAAATAATAATTTCATTTCTTCACTCCTCTAGCTGGTATGCCGACGACCGTTTCATTTTTATCAACATCTTTTAAAACTAGTGTCATGGCTCCAATTGTGGCATTATCGCCAATTTTTATACCGCCAATTATGGTAGAGCCGGCCCCAATAAATACATTATTACCAATTATAGGTGTGCCGTGTTTTCCTCTCCCACCTATTGTTACATTTTGCTGAATTTTACAATTTTCTCCAATTTTTGCATTTGAATGAATAACGCATCCTAAACCACTATGTGCAAAAACTGTTCCTTTTCCAATTCCCACACTTCTTGGTATATCACAAGCAAATATAAATCGGTTTGCTTGTTGCATTAACCTCGGTAATATTGGAATATTTTTTTGATAAAGTCTAGTCATTAATATAATAGATTTATTCATTAATGATTGCTTTTTCATTTTTTTCACCCCTTGCATCTTTAATAACATAATAAACCCAATACCAATTATTAAATATTAATTGAATAATAAGTAATGGCATTATCAAGTATAATAGTGTTGATTCAACGAATGTCAACACAACAACCTGTACAACAATAGTTATAATGGCAGATATTAAAAACTGTTTATAATGAGGGATTTTGTTTTTAGTTGTTAAAAAAGTTGTAAACAAAATTTGATTGTTATATAAGAATCTATATACTATTACAATTAACATTAGACCAATTGGTAATAATGTATAGTCAGCACCAATTAAATTTAGCGCGAAATTACCAAATACTAATAACAAAACAAACGCAATAAAGTTAAAAATATAATTTGTTACCATTGATTTAGTAAATAATTTATGTAATTCATCAAACTGCTTTCTAACTCTCAAATAGTTAAATTTTGATAAATAAGTATTAAAATATGAATTTGATAAAGTTAAAATTAATGTAATTATTTGATTTATCAAACCAAATTGCCCAGAAACTTTTAGAGATAGGAAATATGAACATAATATTATTGGAAAGTTTATGACTAAATAATTAGATAAAGATAAAATGCCTGTTTTCACAGTATTAGGTAAAAATGCCTCAAAAATTTCCTTATCATATTTAACTTTTATTTTCTTCCTTGTTGCCTTAGTTTCATTCGTAAACCTATAATAATTAAATGATTGTAGTACTCTATTTACAATTACAGAAACAAAGTATGCGAATGAAACTCCTATTATTCCGTATCCTAGCACTAAAAGTAAAATTGATAATATCAGTTGGGTTACTTTAGTAATCACTAAAATTTGATTATATACTTTTATAGCGCCAATCCCTTTTAAAATAGCATTCCAAAATGAAAATGCAACATTCAAGACAATAGATAACATATAAAAAAACCATGCAATTAATGCTTCATATAAGTCAATTTCTCCATCAGTAATTTGAAGTAAATATAAAGTACCAAAAGTCATAAATATAGTTAATATTATTATACCCATAACGTAGTAAAGAAATTTTACAGTTGATAAAACCTTTATAAAGTATCCAATATGTATTCCATTTTCTTTTATATCAGTTTCATCAAAACCTTCTTTTTTAACAGTTTTAGCGCCTGACCATAAATAACTTATATTCCTAGCAATGACTGTTTGAAATCCAAAATCAATAAGCATTGCTAAACCATATAATGAAGTAAATGTATACCATAATCCCAGTTCAGCTGAATTTAAAAATTTTAATATAATCGGTAAAAGCATAATGTTTATACCTTGCACCATAGCTAAACTTATATAACTCCATGCTACATCTTTTTTTCCAATATTCATGGACTACACCTTCTTAATTATAAACTTCTTGTTAAGATAACTTATCATCAATAAAATAATAAAGAAATTTGTGAAAAATGACATTTGAATCGTTGCATTCGCCATAAAAAATAGTGATAATTTTATACATAAGTATGACATAATATATATTTTAAATACTGAGTTACTCTTATATATTTTTTTATCCAGCACCATAACTAAGATAATACTAATAAAAGAAAGTATTGGAGCTAAGTACGGACCAAAGTATAAATAACCTTGTCCAATCATTGGTAATATTTGATCTGAAACCAATGGCCTCTGATAAAAAACTTCATTAAATGATGTTAAAGCACTTTGATGTTGTCCAAACAATGAATTCAAAAACACAACTGACCTAAATAATTCACTAATAATTGCATCAAATTGAAAAGGTGCATAAACATAGCTAGTATCAATTGAATGAGCTACATTTGATACGCCTGAAAAATATAATTGCAAATCAGTATTAAGATTTTCAAATGTACTACTAGATTTAGCAGTAAATGTATTTCCTTGTGTAGCAATCGTGTTTTGTTTTAACAAAGTAGACACTGCTATTAATAATAATGACATGCCTACCGATAATATAACAATTAACTTTCTATAATTTTTATACAAAATAAAAATAGTGAATAACCCAGTTGATAAGGGTAAAATTATACTAAACCTACTCGTACCCGTAATAAAAGATGATGATATACCTATTACTATAAATGATAAAAATAACCATATGATATTTTTGTTATATTCATAGAATCTATATATCCAATTTAACACGCCTATTGTAGCTACAACATGCCCAAGTTGGACTATTAAGAAAAATAATGAAACTGAGTTTACTACATCTTTACTTTTCAATTGAGAAGCAGACCAAATAAAAGTATATCTTGCGAGCACTTCTGGATTGAATAATACAACCACAAAACTTAAGAGTACAAAAGCCCAACCAAATAAATTTGGTTTAGCTTCCATTTTTCTAAATTCAGTTTTGCTAGAATAAAATCGTTTATATAGAAGGCAGAATGTTACAATAATTACTATCATTTCAAATAGCATTAGATTAATTGCTTTAGTTTGGGAACCAAGAGATGTGGACATACCAATTCCAACATTCACACCGTAAATAGACATTAAAAATGGAGAAATGACATACCTTATTAACATTGTTATATTTACAATGGTAATTCCAATATTATTAAACATATATCTACTGAACATTGGAAATAAAAAGTATAAACACATAAATAATAAAGGCAATGCTATTAAATTGTTTGGTAATTGAACGTCGCTTAACATTATTGAAATAATGCTTATGAGAGACAAGATTAAAACTATGATTCTATAAAAAAGTGTCATTTTATAACTTCCTATTAGCAAATTGTATTAATTTTTCTTTTGATTCATTTTCATTAGTAAAAAGTTCATTAATAACTTCTTCTAACTCACTTTTTGAAATAGTAATTGCTTTTCCACGATAAATTTTTTCATATACTTGTTCAGAATGTATTTCATTTTTATTTAATAATTCTTCAAATAATTTTTCACCTGGTCTCATACCAGTAAACTCTATACCTATATCTTCTTCTTTTTTACCACTTAAGCGAATAATATTTTTAGCTAAATCAACTATTTTGACTGGTTCTCCCATATCCAAAACAAATATTTCTCCCCCAGTTGCTATGGTACTCGCTTGTAGTACAAGTCTAGATGCTTCTGGAATCGTCATAAAGTAACGTGTCATATCTGGGTGAGTAACTGTTAATGGCCCACCGGCCTCTATTTGTTTTTTAAATAATGGAATTACGGATCCTCTGGAACCTAGTACGTTTCCAAACCTTACGGCAACCAGGTCAGTTTTAGAATTTTCGTGATTTAAACATTGAATATACATTTCAGCTACTCGCTTCGTAGCCCCCATTACATTAGGTGGGTTAACTGCTTTGTCGGTAGAAATCATTACAAATTTATTTACTTCAGCACTTATTGCTGCCTCAGCAGTATTTCTTGTTCCCAATATGTTATTTCTCATTGCTTCAAATGGGTTTGTTTCCATTAAAGGTACATGTTTATGTGCCGCAGCATGATAAACAACGTATGGTTTATACTTCAACATTACCTCTTGTAATCTCGATTTATTTTGCACATCAGCAATCACTGGTATAATTTCTATCTTATTTTTATATAACTTTGTCAATTCTTGATTTATTAGATAAATACTATTTTCACCATGTCCTAATAAAATTATTTTGTTTGGTGCAAATTTGCATACCTGCCTACAAATTTCTGAACCAATAGAACCACCTGCGCCAGTCACTAAAATTGTTTTATGAGAAAGTTCATTTGATATAAGTGCCATATCTAATTCCACTGGTTCTCTACCTAATAAATCTTCTACATCTACTTTTTTTAATTGATTTACTTCTAAATCGCCAGACAACACATCTTCAATGCTTGGCATTTTAAATAATTCTATTCCTTCGATATTACATATATCATTTATTTCTTTAAGTCTCTTTGCACTTAGAGTAGGTATTGCTATTATTATTTTTTTAATTCCAAATTTTCTCACTAATTCAGGAATATCTTTAATGTACCCCTGTACCTTTACACCTTCTGTAATAACTATTTTTTGTTTATTTTTATCATCATCTACAGCTAACACAGGTTCCATTTTCATGTCTGAACTTCTTAACATTTGACGGACTAACATTGATCCACCTTGGCCAGCACCTACTATTAATGTTGGTTTCTTTTTTATATTTTTACCAATTATATATTTTCGATATACTCTCCAAAATAATCTAGAGCCACCTATAAGTATTAAGTGCATCATCCAAGTTATAAAATACAACCTAAAGAATGGGCTACTCCCTGTTATAAGAGAAACAACAATTAATGTAGTTAACACAGAAGAACTTACTGCTTTTACAACTAACATCAGTTCATTTACACTAGCATATTCCCAAGCCCTATGATATAAGTTGAACAATGCTGCAAACACATGATGAGAAATAAGCAATATAATAGATGCTAAAATTAATAAATCAATATTATAACTTTCAAAGTATGGTTCTAATATAATATATCCCAAAAACACAGAAAACGTTACAATTACCGAATCTAATATAATTAACATAATTAGACGTAATCTTGCAGAAATTTGTGCCACCTATAAAATCCCCTCATTCATTTTTTAAATATTCCAAATCTTTTTTTATGATTATAACCTTGCGTTGGAATCTCCTTTATTAATTTTTTGTCTTCAATAATTAATCTTGCATTTTCAATCAATTCAATGATTTCTTTCCTATAATTTTTAAGCTTTTTATCGTTTAATAATGATTTCATTAAAAATGGCCTTTCATTAACACTATGTGCATCTGAAGCAATAAAATGTGTAAGATTATTATCAATCATTTGCAAAGTGACCTTCTTAATATTTTTGCCCATACTACCATTTAATGATGTAGATGTTATTTGGCTTAAGGCACCTCCATTAATTAACTGAAATAACAGATCTAAGTTTTGTGCAATTGCTCTATTCCTTTCAGGGTGAACGATTATAGGAATGTATCCTAAAACTTGTAACTCATTCAATAAATTTTGAGTATAATGTGGAACTTCATTTGAAGGAAGCTCAATTAATAAATACCGAGAGTTATTTATTCCAATTATATTTCCATTTTCAATTTCGGGAAGTATTTGGTCTGTAATACGAATTTCTTGGCCATAATAGAATTCAATACCTAGTTTTTTAATTTCTTCAATAGATATTATCTCGTTCACCTTTGACTTCACATTATTTACAGGATTGTTATATCTTGTATGCAAATGATGCGGCGTTGCTACAATACTAGTAATACCTTCTTCCTTCGCTTGAGTTATTAAATTAATAGCGTCTTTCTTTGTTTGTGGACCATCGTCAGCTCCAATCAATATATGATTGTGTATATCTATCATATTTACTCATCCCCATAATAATAGTAATAACTTGAACCTTTTTCGATTGTCATTTTATTTAAGACTGCACCGATAACTTTCCCACCTGATTTAACCAATAGTTCTTTAGCTTTTTTCACTTCATTTTTTTCATTTTTTGAACCATCAATCACTAATACACAATCACTAACTTTTTGAGCATATAGTTGTGCATCTGTGACAGTAGTTACTGGCGGTGTATCAATTAAAATAAAATCAAACCCATCAGTTAATTTGTTAAGTAATTCGTGGAAATTTGTTGATGCAATAAGTTCTGATGGATTTGGTGGTATTGGCCCTGAAGTTAGAACATATAAATTCTCAATATGTGTTTCTTTTATGGCATCAGTCTGAAGTGTTTTGCCAATTATTAAATTAGATAAGCCACTATGATTTGTTAAATTGAAAAAATTTTGTTGTGTTGGTTTTCTCATATCTCCATCAATAATTAAAGTTTTATAGCCCGCTTGCGCATATGTATTGGCAATATTTGCAGTTATTGTACTTTTACCTGATGATGGTTTTTCAGATGTGACTATTAGTGATTTTATTTCTGAATTGGCACCTGAGAACATAATATTCGATCTAATCCCTCTAAACTTTTCACTAATTGTAGACTTAGGATTGTTATGAACGTATAAAGGTGATATTGTTTTTTCTTTTTTCTTTGCCATAAATAATATCCTTCCTTATTTAAATTTTTGTATTGAACCTAAAACTGGAATATCTAATTCATCTTGTACATCTTGTTCATTTTTAATGCGTGTATCAAAGATTTCTCTTAAAACTATTACAACCGCTGCAACCATTAAACCTATTACTATGCCAAGTAAAGCATTTACTAACATTTTAGGTTCAGTTTGAGTTGCAGTGTCATCTGCTTTAGATAAAATAGATACATTGTCTATGTTCATAATCTTAGGTGTTTCATCACTAAAAACTTCAGAAAATACATTTGCTATTTTTTCTGAATCATTCTTATTCGCACTTTCAACTGCAATATTTAAAATTTGTGATTCAGTTTCACTTGTTGCTGAGATCATACTTGATAATTCTTTTGCCGAATATTTGTTATCTAACTCTTTTGAAACTTCTTCTAACATACGAGGGCTTGTTGCAATTTCGGCATATGTATTCACCAATTGAATATTACTTTGAACCTGTTGAGCCTGCATTGCGGAATCGCTTTCTTTTTCGTTAACTATTACTTGTGTTGATGCTTGGAACATTGGTTGAACTAAAATTAAAGAGCATAGAAGACCTATAATTAAACCAACTATTGGTAAAATTATGATTAAATTAAAATTTCTTTTAATTATTCTCCATATTTTTATTAAATCTACTGAATTCTCCATGAAAACCTCCTGTTATTTTTCCTCAAATTTTCCATTCTAATTAATATATAGCTTATTATATTATTTTTTGAGAATGTAATAAGTATAATTAAAATATACTTATTTTACAACCTTACAATTAGTAATACAAATAAATTTTACAAATATTTAATAATAACACTCATTTTTAAAATTAATTACTTTAATTTAAAATTTTATTCTAATTCAGTAAATTTTTACACATATTTATTAGGCTCGATTTTTAGCTAAAACATTTAAAAACCGCATCATTTATGATACACTTCTGCTTATCGATTTATGATGCGGTTTTTGGTTAATAAATAGCCGGTTTCAATA
>ERZ1023508.279-NODE-279-length-17946-cov-39.878375_pt1 | contig 17946 bp, 15 predicted proteins | sample MGYA00380548_ERZ1023508 | MGnify/ENA primary metagenome ERZ1023508 (study PRJEB33173, sample SAMEA4830311) | metagenome | study: EMG produced TPA metagenomics assembly of the PRJEB25223 data set...
TTGTGATTGACCAAAACTACAAATTGTACTCCATACCTCGCCATCAATCCCATGATCAGATATGATTGTCACGCTAGCGATATCATTATCTACAGGATATCCTGTATTGGAATCCAAAATATGATGAAATAATTGATGTTCCTGTATGAAATAGCGTTCATAGATGCCGGAAGTAACAACTGATTGATGCTCTACATTTAATGTAACGAGTGATAATGCATCTTTATAAAAAGGATTGCGTACACCTACATGCCATTTTTCTAAAGTTTCCGGTTGTCTACCAATTGTTAAAACATTACCACCTAAATCGATAATGGCAGAAGCTACACCATGAGATAAAAAGTATTGCTGTAATTGATCAGCAAAATAGCCTTTTACAATGGCTCCTAAATCAATCTCCATTCCTGGTTGTGTAAGAAATACTTCATGTGTCTTTGAATTTAGAACAAGATTTTCAGGATTCATACACATTAAAGCGCGTTGTATATCTTCTTCTTTAGGTTTCAATGCATCTTTGAAACCAATTTTCCATAATTTAACTAATGGCCCTATCAATATGTTCATCTTAAAATTAGAAGATAGTGTAATTTCATAACCATAACGTATCATGTTAAACATCTCAGGATTAACCTTGACTGGTGCGATACCTGCATGTTGATTCACATTCATCAAATCTGATTTCGGATCATTAGCACTAAATTGAGATTCCCAAGCACGAATTTTTATTTCAGCTTCTTGAAGTAATGTATCCGGATGTTGATGTTCAATCGATAAACGTATCACCGTCCCCATTGCTTTAATCATTAGCGTTTTCACCTTTGACTCCCCCTTTCCACCTATCCGACAACGCTAATATGTATATAAAAATTAAAATCTACTTTTAAATAAAAATGATTACTTTAGTTTCTATATTTACATTAACATAATTTCAAATATTTGGTTTTTGCTTATTTAAATGTTCACAATTATATCAAATATTAATCAAAGAATAAATTTTACTCTTTTAAATTATACTTCTTTGAATCTTTTTAATAAAAAAAGAGTGGAACAGAATCCATACAGAATTCTTTATTCCACTCTCACAAAACTAACTAGAGTTGACAGCCTTTTACCTTCATAAGTAATCAACTCAATCAATCGAAAATACTTCCACATCTGAACAAATCATTTCTGTCAATGTTTCTTTGGTGTCGTCTTTTCTATAATTTTGATTGATTTATTCGTTTTTTAGCGCTTTTTCAATGGCTTTAATATTTTTTTTCATAAATGATTGGTAAGTATTGTTGTCATCATCTTGTTGTTTTGTGTGTGATCCCATATTGTAAAATTTAATTGTTTTAGCATTTGTCTCTTTTCTTACCGTATCTGCTACTTTATGAGATACATTTTCTTCTATTAAAATATTTTTCACTTTATCCTCTTTAATTTGTTTAACAATATTTGTTAAATCTTTTTGACTTGGTTCTTCAGCATTCATATTTTCAATGCCTTCTTGTTCAAAATGATAACGCTCTGCTAAATAACCAATAGAGTCATGTGAAATATAAACCGTTTTATCTTCATTACCTTTCACAGCGTGTTTCATATCTTTATCTAAGTCTTTTAACTCTTTAACGAGTTGGTTGTAATTCTTTTCATAATAAGATTTATGTTTGCTATCTTTTTCTACCAATTCATCTTTAATTGCTTTAGCAAATTTTTGACTTACTACAGGATCCAACCAAATGTGTGGGTCGTATTTTCCATGGTGATGATGTTCATGTTCGTGTTCATCTTCATGTGCTTCGCCATGTTCGTGACCTTCTCCGTGCTCATGCTCATGTTCTTCGCCTTTTAATAAATCCTTATTTTTATCTAAAGCTGATTCTAGTGATAATGTCTTATCTTTATCATTTATAGCTTTAGCGATTTTCTTAGCTACGGGATCTAAGTTATCACCAGTATATAAGAATAAGTCAGATTTCCCAATATCTACCATTTGCTTTTGACTTGGATCATATGTATGTGGATCTACGCCTTTAGGATAAACCGATTCAACATTTACATATTTTCCACCGATTTGCTGTGCAAATGATTTAAGTGGATACACTGTCGTCTTTACATCTAACTTTCCTTTATGATCAGATGATTGCTGATGACCATCTTTACCACAAGCAGCTAGTGATAATGCTAAAACTGCTACAAAAAATATAATTAAACCTTTTTTATACATGTGTACATCTCCTAAATCGAAATTGTTACGCTTTAATATTTACATTATTTTTTATTATTGTCAACGGCAATATTTAATCTCAAAAAAGTCTGAAAAAAACAAATTTTTTCAATTTGATAGATTCATGCACAATATGTTCAAGAAAATCCATAAACCTACTGTTTCTTTTTCATTTGAAAAGTGACTTAATTATCGCTATACTTTTAAATCGTAATCATTACGTTTTATAGAAATAAAAATGAGAAAGGATGTGTTACCATGTCTCATCATCGCATCATCATCATCGGCGCAGGAGCCGCTGGCCTGGGTATGGCAATCACTTTACAAGAATTCAATATTAAAGATGTTCTAATTGTTGAAAAGGGAACCATCGGTCATTCATTTAAACATTGGCCTCTATCAACAAAGACCATCACACCATCATTTACAACTAATGGTTTTGGCATGCCAGATATGAATGCAATAGCTAAAGATACATCACCTGCCTTCACTTTCAATGAAGAACATATATCTGGAAAACGTTATGCTGAATACCTCTCACTAGTAGCTACGCATTATAATCTAAATGTCAAAACAAACACCAATGTTTCACGTGTAACATACATAGATGGTGTATATCATGTATCAACGGACTATGGTGTATATACCGCAGATTATATATTTATAGCAACTGGAGACTATTCATTCCCATATCATCCTTTTTCATATGGACGTCATTACAGTGAAATTCAAACATTCACTCAATTAAAAGGTGATGCTTTTACAATCATTGGTGGTAATGAGAGTGCTTTTGATGCTGCCATAAACCTTAGTCAAACAGGCGCAAGAATATCAATATATACATCTAAAACTGGACTTAAAAAGGAAGATGCAGACCCAAGTATAAGATTATCACCATATACTCAACAGCGATTACAGAACGCTATACAAGAGGGTGCATTAATTGAAATGCATGTGGGCTACCGAGCACACAAAGTAACATATCAAGATCATTCCTATAAGATACACTTTGATAATGGGCATATTGTTCACTCTCATACTGAACCGATTATCGCAACTGGATTTGATGTCACCCAAAATCCTTTAATAGAGCAACTATTTCAAATACGACAATCAGAAATTCAGTTAACAGAATTGGACGAGTCTACAAAGTTTCCTAATGTATTTTTAATTGGTGCTACTGTACGTCATCAAAATGCTATCCTTTGTTACATATATAAATTCAGAGCACGTTTTGCAGTATTAGCTCATTTAGTAAGCCTACGCGAAGGCTTACCTGAAGATACATCATTAATTCAGTCGTATCGTCAAAAAAATATGTATCTAGACGATTATCATTGTTGTGATGTGAATTGCACATGTTAACAGTAACATTTAATTTACGTGATGGAACGTTTTCTGATATCCCAGATGACGCACATGAGTTGATCATTGAAGGTTATGGCAAATTAACCTCTAGCCAACAAGTTTTGTTAAAACGTTACATTATCAAACACCAATTAGATATTTCATTACAACACGGTGTCCCTTCATCGCCACTTCATAGTTTAAATATCATTAAAACATTGCGTACTTTTGTTAAGGAGAGCAAAGTATACCATCCTCGTTTTCACAATATTATTTATGGGTGGTGCTTTATCATACTCATGTTTGCTTTACCCATCTACTTGTCTTATCACATTTCAGACGGATTACAACATTATGTGGCACCCTGGTTATCAAAACTATCTCAAATATCATTATTTCAAGAGGATAAATTGCAACATATTTTATTCGGTCATTATGGTGTCATCTCCTTAGGCACATATTCGTTTATCTGGGCGTTACCAGTTGTTTTTATGATTAGTTTATCCACAGCGCTTGTTGATATCAGTCATTTAAAGCATCATCTCGTTTGGTCTATCGAACCTACGATGTTACGACTAGGTCTTCATGGGGCAGATATCATCCCCTTGTTAGAAGGCTTTGGTTGTAATGCTGCTGCTATTACTCAAGCTACTCATCAATGTACCAAAGTACAATGCATGAGCTTGGTAAGTTTTGGGACTGCCTGCAGTTACCAAATTGGGGCAACATTATCGATATTCAACGCAAGCCAAAAATTTTGGTTATTTTTGCCATATTTATGCATGATATTCATAGGTGGAATCATACATAACAAATTATGGTATAGTCATCAAACACATATGACAACACAGTCTGTTTTTCAACGACAACCTGTACGTTGGCCCAAACCAAAGCTACTCATGAAAGCAGCTTGGAGAAGTATTGCAATGTTTATTGTACAAGCCTTACCTATCTTTATAGTCATTTGCCTTACTGTAAGTTTATTATCTCTTACGCCTATTTTGACTTTTATAGCAAATGCATTCATACCTTTATTATGGCTACTAGATGTACCTACACAGCTTGCACCAGGTATTCTGTTTTCAATGATACGTAAGGATGGAATGTTGTTGTTTAATATGAATGACAGTGCTTTAATTCAACGACTTTCGGCTTTCCAATTATTGTTGCTAGTCTTCTTTAGTTCAACATTTACAGCATGTTCAGTAACAATGACGATGCTCATACGACGGCTCGGTTCAATTCTAGGAATTAAAATGATAATGAAACAAATGGTATCGTCCACCCTTTGCGTCATCGTACTAGTCATAGCAATGTTAAGCATAGCTAAAATTTCAGACTTAGGAGTGATGTTATGGAAATCATTATTGTCAGTGGCTTTTTAGGAAGTGGCAAGACCTCAACACTCAATCATTTAATCGCTGATGCACTTGAAAACAATTTAAATACCGCCGTTATCATGAATGAATTTGGAAAATTAAGTGTAGATGGCCAACTTATAAATCATCCTAAAGTACCTATGAGTGAAATCACTGAAGGATGCATTTGTTGTGCGATGAAATCAGACGTATCACAACAACTACATGAACTATACTTAAAATATCAACCTGATATCATCTTTATTGAATGTAGTGGTGTAGCTGAACCACTAGCTGTCGTCGATGCATGCTTCACACCCGTACTTGCACCTTTTATCACTTTAAGGAGTATGGTCGGAATGATAGATGCAAGCATGTATGCACAAATTAAATCTTATCCACGTGACATTGTCGCTTTATTTTATGAACAACTGCGTCATTGTTCAACTTTATTTATTAATAAAGTAGATAAAGTAGAGGTAGAAGAAACCGCCCGCTTGCTACGTCATCTCGAACGCATCAATAGCGATGCCAATATTCAAGTTGGTCAATTTGGAGAATTAAATTTAAAATCATTACTAGAGCCAACACATATAAATTCAAATGCATGTGGCACTTTGCATAGTAATATAAATCATCAATTCATTGAAAATCCTAGGCTACAAACAAAAGAAGAAATGATTAGTGCGTTAGATAACTTGCCTCAAGATGTTTACCGTGTCAAAGGGTTTGTTCGTTTTTCAGATCAGCAACACGTTTATTTAGTACAGTATGCACAAGGAAATATAGAATTATCTCCCATTCAACTTAAAGCTGATGTCCCCTTGTATCTTATTGTTATAGGCAAACATTTAAAACAAATACAACTTGATTTATAAAAGCACATCTCTCAATCATCAGTTAAACTTTATACATAAACAAACCTCTAAATGACTTTTGTTCATTTAGAGGTTTGTTGTACTTATTTCAATATTTTTATTGTTCGTTTTTTATTAACGTTTGCGTTTTTGATCTGATTCTATACTTACTTCCACTCATTATTTACCTCACTTGGATTCAATTCCAAACTATCCGCAAAGTAGATGCTTTCTTCTTTGTTTCTGACAAAAGATAACTCAACATGTTTATGTCCTATAGATGAACCTTTAAGATCTCCGTCACCTTTTAATATTAATTTTGGTGCCTTTTTTGTAGGGATATCATATTTCTTTCTTAACTGTTTCACATTGTCATCTTCACTATTTAATTGGTACTCTGCCGAATAACTTGGTACGTTTGGGTTATAAGACACATTTCCATTCTTGTAGTCTTTTAAATTTTTAAAATTCCCATATTGAGAGAAAAACTGAAAGTTTTTAATTTCATTTTTTAATGTTTCATCGGCGATAGGTTTAGTCGGTTCAATTTTATTGTTTTTAAGGCGAACCGGATATTCTTTATCTTTACTGTGTACTCTCCCTTTTTTATCTTCTGTGGTAATACTAGTATAAAAATGACCAGTCGTCTTTCTAGTATTTCTATTCATATACAAAACCATACCTCTAGATTTCATCGCTTGACCTTTTTTCTGAATATTCATTTCTGAATTAATAATTCATGTCCCTTTGTCTCTCTTTTCAAATTCTTCATCACGATAGCCTTCTTTATCGTATAAGTCTTCTAAATTTTTAATTGGATACATACTTAATGTTTTGTGGAAACTTTCTTTAATTTCCGCTTCTTTATTATTTTCTTTATTCATAAATCCACATCCGCCAATAAAACACGTTAATATTAAAAAGCTAATGCCACAAAGGAACTTCCCATAATATTTCATCTTTTCACATCTCTCTATTATTTTATTCATTCATTAAAAATATGGTGTATTCATATAAATATATTTTTATAAAAAATTTCACTTTTATATTATCAAATCATTCATACACATTCAATTTAATTTATTTATATATTTTTTTCGGCGAAACAATCAAAAAACCTCATTAAATGTACCGCAATCATACATCTAATGAGGATATTATCGTTCTTTTAATCGCTACTTACGTGTGATACCATCTAACTCTTCGACTTTCAACATATTATTTATCATACTCATATAGAATTGACCTAATTCTTCACCAGTTCGCTTATAATCAGTAGTATCTAAGCCGACTAAATCTAGATGATCCCAATCATATTGTACGGGTCTCACTTGCCAAATACCCTTGTCAGTTGCTAGGTTCATCATACCTACCTTCTTAAATGCTTCATCACTTGGATGTAGTGAAGAAGACACAGGTACTATGCCATCATTTACTCTGACATTTTTATTATCATCTCCACCTATCACACGACTTGTTAAATCGAATAGTGGGAATTGTCTAATATTCGGCACTTCATTGCCTAATGGTCCAGTATGTGTTGCAGCACCTGTATATGATGTATAGACGATATTAGGATTCAATGTCGTCATTTGGTTTAACTTTTCTGCTCCAGCAGTTGTTAAATCATTTACAGCCTGATCTTCAGTTTCCCAAACTTTACTATTCGCTATACGTTTTGCATATTCAGCATATGATTCATTAGGTTGCTGTTTGAAGCCCCATTGAGAAAAACCTAGTTCTAAATCGAGCGCTTTAGTTCCACCAATTTTTCCAATTCTATTAATTGTATCTTTAATAAATTTAGTCGACCCTAGTTTATCTGCAGCAGGTGTGCCATTATGAGGTGTTCCTAATGTAGTAATCGTAGACACCATGTTATCTTGTCCACCCTTAAACAAATCAGATACCGTACCACCATATTGACGTTGGTAGTCTATTTCTTCTTGATTTCCATTTCTTAAAAAATGTTCCATCAAACGTATCGTTTGGCCTCCCATACTATGTCCAACAAGATGTATCTTTTTACCTGGTTCCCAATCAGGCATGATGCCTTCATATGTTCTGCCATAGCGTTTGTGACCATATTTTGTAGCATGTGCTGCACCATAATCTACTCGTCCACCTTTAATATAATAATACAGTTCAACAGCACGATCATAATTGCTGCTAAATGCCCCTACATTGGCTTCGTGAACGCGGTAACCTAATTTTGTAAGTTCTTGTTTCACGTTATATTTAGTACCACCCCAATAATTTGGGTACATGCTGAATGCATCTTCACCGACTAAACCTACAAATCCATGTACAAACACGACTGGATATTGATTTTTATATTGAGCTTGCGCAGTAAGTTGATTGATATGTTTAGTTTGTTTTGATTTCACAACGCGTGGTGAAGTTAATGATGTTTGCTTTTTTTGATTTGTTTTAACTGTTTTATCAGTTTTTGTATTACCTATTTTGTGTACTTTAGAAGATGGTTGTTTTACTGTTTTATCTCTATCTTCTATAGACTGTGATTGTTTAGGTTGTGTTCCTTTTGAAGATGAGACTTGAGTTTGATCAGATGGGTGTTGCTTTTTATCTGATGAATCTTGATCATTATTTTGGTTTTGAGTATTAGGTTGATGTTCTGTTTGTGAGTGTTGATTATCTTTAAACTGTTGTTTGCCTTTATCATCTTGATTTTGGCCTTTTGGATATGTATCCTGACGTGAATTTTGGGAAACATGATTGTCTTTTGATTGTTGTTCCATTGAAGCTTGTTTTTGGTCATTTAATGGTGACGTTTGTGTTGAATCTTGTTGTATTTGATTATCCTTTTTTTGTACATTGCCATCAGATTGATTCTCTTGATTAGTCTTTGATTGGTTCGCTGTCTCACCCTCTTGATTCAATTCGTAAGATAAATGAGTTGTATCTTCTTTTTGTTCAACTTGTTCTGTTTGCTGTGACTGTTCGTTAGAATCTGATGATAATTGTGTCATTTCAGCAGCTTGAGCATGCTGACCACTGACAAATATTGTAATCCCAGTAATGATTGACACGACTCCCACCGTGTACTTCCTAATCCTAAATCTTCTTGTTTCATTATTATTTTTCAAAAAATTCACCTCTATAAGTCCCCCCCTATAAAATATGAAAATATAACTGTTATGTATAGATTAACATAAAAATATAAATTACTTCCAAGTATTTATTAAAACTTTGAAAACTTTACATTTTAAATTATTAAAAATAATCAATACTTACATATAATTATTATGTGTATAAACAACATTAAAATTGATTAATAACATATATTGAAAATGTCTTTCATTACACATGATGAAGAAACATGAACACTTGATAATAATTAGAAGTGATAATTATAAACATTTGCTTCATAGTCGTGTTAAAAGTATAGACATCATGTCACTAAATCCATCCATTATTTTATTATAATTTATATCAATTTTATTTTGTTCAATTTATATATTTAACGTATAAGTATTATAACTTAACGTTTAGGAAATAAATGAATTATATTTTAAAATAAATGTTATATTCAGTTTGAAAGAGTTGCAAAAAACTTTAGTAAAGGAGTACTTTTTTATGAAGAAAAAATTAAGTTATATGATTACCATTATGCTTGCTTTTACGCTAAGTTTAGCACTTGGCCTATTTTTCAATAGTGCTCACGCCGACTCGTTACCACAAAAGGATGGTGCAAACCAAAAAACAACTAAAGTCACTGTCAGTAATAAAGACGTTCCAAATGCAGTTCGCAAACTTGCTGAAGAACAATATTTATCTCGTGTAGCTTTATTAGATAAAGCTTCCAACCACAAAGCAACATCGTATACACTTGGTGAACCTTTTAAAATTTATAAATTTAATAAGGAAAGCGACGGCAATTATTATTATCCAGTGCTCAATAAAAAAGGAGATGTCGTTTATGTAGTAACAATTTCTCCTAATCCTTCAAATTCTAAAGCTTCAAAACAGCAAAACAATTATTCCATTAATGTTTCTCCATTTCTTTCTAAAATATTAAATCAATATAAAAATCAAAAGATAACAATTTTGACTAATACAAAAGGATATTTTGCACTTACTGAAGATGGTAAAGTGACACTTGTGCTTAAAACGCCACGTAATAATGAAAAAACATATGAAAATGCCACTAAATCCACTAAACCTAAAGATTTAAATGATTTTAAACAAACTGCATCAGTAACAAAACCAACTTTAGAATATCAAAGTACACGAAATGAAATTCACGCAGAATATGTAAATCAATTAAAGAATTTCAGAATACGCGAAACACAAGGGTATAATAGTTGGTGTGCCGGCTATACTATGTCAGCACTACTCAATGCCACATATAACACAAATCGATATAATGCAGAATCAGTAATGAGATATTTACATCCTAATTTAAGAGGTCACGACTTCCAATTTACAGGACTAACATCTAACGAGATGCTTCGTTTTGGTAGATCACAAGGCAGAAATACTCAATATCTTAATAGAATGACTTCATATAATGAAGTAGACCAATTAACAACTAATAATCAAGGTATAGCTGTATTAGGTAAGCGTGTTGAATCAAGCGATGGTATTCACGCTGGACATGCCATGGCTGTGGCTGGTAATGCTAAAGTTAACAACGGACAAGAAGTCATTTTAATTTGGAACCCATGGGACAATGGTTTCATGACTCAAGATGCACATAGTAATATCATTCCAGTATCAAATGGCGATCACTATGAATGGTATGCATCAATTTATGGTTATTAATATAGAAAGGTGTGCTTATGCATAATTACAACAACATTAACATCGTAAGTGATGATTCAAAATATCAAGAAATTTGTTGGTTCCATACATTAGAAGGTATTTGGCACCCTGTAGAAGTAGAAACTTCACCATTAAATATTACATTTAATAAAGAGATAACACCTAATTACGTTTGTACGTTAATAAATGAAGATTCCAGAAAAATAATTTTAAGTAATGTAGACAATCCGAATATCATTATTGAAATGATTCTTATTAATTCAAAAAAATTGGTTTTTAATGCTATAAGTAAAGAAGGCTTAGGTACTTCGCCTAAAATCACGTTTACAAAATAATTTATATCCTGTAACTCTTTCATTAAAAAACAATATGATATAACTAAAAAGCTCCCAGTAAAGGTCACATTTTAAATGCTTTCTTTACTGGGAGTGTTTATATTATTACTTATTTTTCCATGATTGCTTTAGGTACTGTTTCTAAAAAGGAAACATATGCATTTAAATTTATCCCTTCGTCTACGAAGATAATTCTTCCTCCGTGACGCGTACCTTTTTCTTTAATATTAAAGATTCTACGATATCCTAACTTAGGCGACGCATAATATCCAGTCGTGTAATGCAAATCGTCTGATACACATAGTTCTGCCTTTACACCTTCAAATGCATTGATACAAGTTGCAAGTGCACGTGCATCTTTTACTCTTTCTGATATTTCTCCATTACGTTTGCATGCTTTAAATGCTAAATGAGTTACCCTGATACCTCGTTTTTCAGTGCTATCAAGTCGTTGTCCTGTTTGTGCAGATAGAATAATGGCTCCAGTATAAGTAATATCATTCTTTATATATTCTAACCCTTTGTTTAGCGCATATTCAGAAACATCTGTTTGTTTCGCTAATTGTGTTAATGTATCGTTTAAATTTTCAACCACTGGTAATGCTACTAACGTTTGAATCGGTGCCTTAACCTTTTCAATTTTCAAATTTAAGAAATCTATATTTCCATTTTCATGATTAAAGGCTTTATTAAAATATTTTTTCAAATAATTTTCTAAATCTTTAAATTCACACATTGTTTCAGCACCGCTAATATGAATATCTTCGTGGCTTGCACGCATTTTTATACTATACATAGCTATCACCTTCATCGTATTGTTTCATTACATTGAAAAGTCGATCAATATCATCTGTGTCATGAAAATAGGATAATGAAATTCTTAATGTTGGCTGTGACACTGTTGGATACCTTAAATAACTGACAAATATACCATGTTCAAATAACATGTCGTATTGTGCTTGTGCTGAAACCAAACTATCACAAACGATATTTTTGATGGGTGTATTAGATAATGGTTGATTGGGAAATAATTCCATAAATTGGTGATTAAAATATTCACTAAGTGCATTCAACTTCTCTCGTCTGTATGTATCTTCAATCACATGTTGTAAGCTCACTTGAATAAAATACAAATGATAGCTAGGTAAACTACTCGAGTAGATAAGCGAACGACCTTTATTAATAATTAAATCTTTTACATCTTTTGAACTTAGTATTAAGCCACCATGGGCTCCCCACGCTTTAGATAAACTTGAGGTAACTATGTCAATGTCTGCATGACACTCAAAGAGATTTAATCCTAAACTATGAGATGCGTCAATAATTAAAATCGCATTGTAACGTTGCTTGAGATTAACTAGCCTATTAATATCTGCTTTAGCGCCGTTAGTAGAAAACACACTATCAGAGACAATCACTTTTTGAACATCTGGATGCGAGTCCCGCGCTAAATGACTTTCCAAGTCATCATAGTTTAAATGTTGATAAATCACTTTTGATAGACCACTTAGTTTAATACCGTCTATTATACTGGCGTGATTCTGTTGATCCGAAAAGATAACAACATTATTATTTTTAAAAATATTAAATACCGCTAAATTCGCATCGTAACCACTATTAAAAATTAAGGCGTCTTCAAAATTAAAATACTCGCTGATTGCCTGTTCTAATTGTTGATAAACAACTGAATTGCCACTCACTAATCTAGAACTTGATAGATGGATGCTATATGTCTTTATAAAATCTAAGAAATTTTGAGGTTGATATTCAAGTTGTCCTATACCGAGATAATCGTTCGAAGTAAAATTAATATAAGATTGGTCATTGATATAAATATATTGTTTTTCTACGGACTGAATCGGTTGAAGCGCTCTATATAAACCTTTATCTTGTATCTGTTTTAACTGTGCTTTAATGTCCATAAATACCCTCTTACTTCTTACTCAATGTTTGATGTAAGGCTTTGTCGAAAATTTTAACCATTTTTTTAATTTCTTTATTAGACATACTTAAAATAGGTACGAAAGTGATGACATTTTCCAAATTCCGAATCATCAATCCATTCTCTTTACATCGACGTATAATCAGTTCTACAGTAGGAATATCGAGTGGTGTCTGCGTTGATTTGTTTTCAACTAATTCCACACCATACATTAATCCCCGCCCTCTAATATCTCCAATATTTTTATGAGGTTGAAGTGCCTCTAGGCGTCGCTTTAATGTTTGAGATGTCTTTTGAATGTGCCCAATCAGATGCTTCTTTTTAAAAAGATTAATATTCTCAAGTGCTACGGAACAAACTAACTGATTACCTGTATATGTATGACCGTGGAAAAACGTATTCTTACCGTGACTCTGACTTAAAAAAGCATCATATATCTTTTGAGATGTTAAAGTTGCCGCTAACGGTAAATAACCGCCTGTAATTGCCTTACCCAGACACATAATATCTGGTTGTACATCTTCATGGTTACAGGCAAACATTTCTCCCGTACGCCCGAAACCAACAGCTACTTCATCACAAATCAGTAACACATCGTATTTTCTACATAACTGTTCTACAGCTTTCAAAAATCCATGTGGATGAACAAATAAACCTGTTGCACCTTGTATAAGTGGCTCTAGAATAAATCCTACTATTTCATCATTTTTCTCAGATAATATATCTTCAATTTGATTCAGTATTGAATTAAGCATTTCCGCTTCATTGCGGTACTTACTTTTATATAAACACGGTGTTTCTATCTGTATATTTTCAAAAATAAGGTCTTTAAAAATGTTGTGGAAACTATCGATACCACCAACGCTAACAGAACCTATTGTATCTCCATGATATCCATGATGTAATGTAAGAAATTTATTCTTCTTCGCATATCGTTTAGCATCGATATTCTTCCAATATTGATAAGCCATCTTAATAGCAATCTCTACCGACGCACTCCCCGTATCGGAGTAAAACACTTTTTGTAATCTATCTGGTGTTAATTTGACTAACTGCTCGGCAAGCTCAATCGATGGAATATTAGACGAACCTAATAGCGTAGAATGGGCAATCTTATCAAGTTGTTTATGAATGGCTTGATTTAACTTTTTATGTTGATGCCCGTGCACATTGACCCACAATGACGCATAACCATCTAAATATTTATTGCCTTCAGTATCGTATAAATAACTTCCGCGACCTTTTTCAATAATAATATTGTCATTTTTAGCATAGACTCCCATCTGTGTGAATGGGTGCCATACATACTGTGCATCTTTATGATTTAACTCTCGTGTATTAGCCATTGGATCCTCCTATCATTCGTTGTATAAATGCTTCGGAAAAGCTTTCTTGAGTCGCTTGATGACCTAACGTATAAACAGGCTTATGTGTTAATTTTTCAATGGTATGTAAATTATCCTGTTCAATAGCGCTATCAGTATAGTTATTCATGATTAACACATTCGGGGGGAGTTCATGATGATCAATATATTTCTGATGAACGATGGCATCATTAATCGCACCTAATTTTGAAGGTAAGACACTCACAATGAAATCCGATGTGTCTTTAATTAAATCTGTTGTCATATAAAAATGGTCACTGTATTCATAGATAGGCACTGCAATACCACCCGCACCTTCAATGAGAATCATATCGAATTGTGCTTCTAGTGATTCGAGTTTGTCTATCATTGTTTGATGGTTCAATTGCTGATGCCTTTCAATTTTGAATGCTAAGTGTGGTGAAACTGGGTCTTTGAATGTGTAAAGTGACGTGACGTCATAGTCTAAATCGCATTCGTTTTTATAAATCTCTAAATCTGGGTATCTACCTCCACCGATTTCTTCAGTTTGAAAAGGTTTGAAAATACATACCCGATATCCCCTCGTTTTTAATGCCTTATAGAGATATTTAGTAACATACGTTTTACCGATGTCAGTATTCGTTCCAGTTATAAATATGTTCATGTTTATCATGTCACCTATCTTTAATGTAAACTTATTACATTTTAAAGTTTACATTTAGAGTATGAAGGTTGCAAGTGATAACAATAAGTAGGGTAAGTGTGTGATTAAATGAGGAAAGTAAAAGAATTTCGAGAAATGATACGTGCTGGATATTTTAGATGAAAAATCCTGAATTAAAATACAAATTTTAATTCAGGAATAAATTTACGGCTTAACATATTTATAAACTTTATCTATTTGTTCTAAAAATGAACCATCAAAATTATTATCAAAAAAACCACTTACGATAGTAAATGCCCAGGGTGAGCATGTTTTTATATAGTCTAATCGCTCGTAACTATTAATACTTCCAGCAATACATATTGGGGCGTTTATCTCATCACTCAATCTTTTAATTAAGCTTTCCACATCTCCAACATAACGATAAGCTAATAAGTCTAATCCATACACACCTTTAGATAAATAATCATTTGCTTGAGAAATCATACTTTCCACAGTCCCCTCTAATACAGAGGGACGATTATATACATTGCCTACAAATGGCATATACTTCAATCCATTTTCCTTACAAAATTTGTTAATTGAATCAAAGAAAACTGTCCCCATTAAGATATCACATCCACATTCTAGTGCTATCTTTGCACCTTTTAGTCCTTCTTCTTCAGTATACTCAACAACTTCTAAGACAGTCGTTTTATTATTTTCTTTCATATAAGAAAACAACTTCTTCATTTCATCTAATGGAATACCAGAATCTTTAAATCCCCAAAATTTGACATTTGATTGTTTACACTCCTCAAATATTTGAGAAGCATTTTTTACTGTTACATCGTTATAGGTCAACATAACTATTAATTCATTATTCAATTTTTTACCCCTTTATAAAACATTTTTTAAATAATACACTACATTAATAACTTTATAAAGTATTTACTTGGTATAAATATTAATTTATTGTTTTTATTTTTTTATATATAATAAAGGAGTTTAAAACTGTGTATTCAATATTTCCCTCAACTTCAGCTAATAGTGTTTTTACAATTGATTATAAAAAAATTAAATGTTTAGGATATAAAGCTATAATTTTTGATATTGATAGCACACTAGTTCCTCATGGTAACGATACTAACAAAGAAATAGAAAACTTATTTAAATATCTTCACGAATTAGGAATTAAAACTTTATTATTATCTAATAATAGTGAAAAGCGTATCTCTACCTTTAATCGAAATATAAATACTCTTTTTATACCTATGTAAAGCCAATTACCTTAAAGCTCTTAAAATGCTAGATGTAAACTCTTCAGAGGTTATACTCATCGGTGATCAATTATTTACAGATATAATGGGTGCTAATTTATGTAACATAAAATCAGTATTAGTGAAGTTCCTAACACATCCAGAAGAAGTTAAAATAGGTAAAAAAAGAAAATTAGAGAAAGTGATTTTAAAAATTTATTCAATTAAACGTAAGATTTACCATAACTTTCCTAATATTGAAAAGGAGAATGATAATAACGTGTATAAAAAAATAGAAAAACACTCAGTGAACTTCATCCTATTTTTTATAGTTTGGCAGTAAAAAAAGAAACATTAAAACGCCACATCATTAACTATAAGTCTAAAGATAATTTCGCCACACATAAATATCCTAATACTTTACCTAATATAGTTCATAAATATAGCTCTTATTTAATCAAGGAAGGAAAAGATATTGACCCAACCTTACAACACAACAAAGCTTTTAACATAAGTCTTTCAGCCTCAAAAATAAATAAAGTCATTATACATCCTGGTGAAATTTTTTCATTTTGGAATTTAGTCGGGAAAATTAATAAAAAAAATGGATACAAAGATGGGAGAGTTATTGTTAATAATAAAGTTCAAGCAGGTATGGGGGGAGGATTATGTAATTTAGCTAATACATTGAATTTATTAGTTATGCATAGCCCTTTAAAAGTTACTGAATTACACACTCATTCGGATGCTTTATCTCCTGATCATGGCACACGTGTACCATTTGGCACCGGTACATCCGTATCTTATAATTACGTCGATTATAGATTTAAAAACATAACCAATCAAAAAGTGCAAATATTAGTTTGGGTCGAAAATAATTATCTTAATGCCGAGTTAAGAAGTGAAGAACCTTTTAAATATAGATACGAGCTTGTCGAAGAAAATCATCACTTCACCAAAAAGAATGATATATTTTATCGTAAGTCTAAAATTTATAAAAGTACTATCGACCCCAACAAAAGTAAAATTCTTAATAAAGAGTTAGTACACGATAATAATTCAATAGTAATGTTTGATTATAGTTTAATTCCTAAAGAACTTATTAAGTAAAATCACTTATTAATAACGATATCTATATTCACTTTTACAATTAATATTTTAATAACTAAAAAAGAGGCAGGATATATTAAAATACCTGTCTCTCATAAATAAAATCATTCATATGCGTATCAATATTAATAACCAAATGCGTGAGCAATATCTTGAATGATGCCACCTGCATTCGCTACGATGTTAACGATGCTTTTTGCCAATTCAGCACCATCTTCTGCTTGTGCTGCTGTTACTGTATCCACAATCGCTTCGCCTAATTTAGAAACGTGTTCCATTAAGTTATCCCTCCCTCATTTCGTATTCAACGGTAGAATAATACTCATTTGAGACTAATCCAACACTCTATCGATTAAATTCACAAATTAATTAAAACAATATGTTTTAATTGCCTTGAATTGAGTGGCAATTAATAATATGAATTTTACAATTAACCCTCAAAATATTTTAACACAATAACTTCAATACTTAACAATCATATACCAAAACTGCCATTAACTAATAAGTTAATGGCAGAAAGTTTTTATATGAAATTATTTTTCATTACCTTTTTTACGACGACCAAATATGAACAATGATCCGACAATTGCTAATAGAGATCCGACTAGAGTTCCCTCATTAGCTTGACTATTTTCACCTGTATCAGGTAATTGATTTTTATTATCTGTTGAATGCATCGATCTATTTGGTTGTTCTGGTGCACCTGATTGTGCTGGCGTACCTGGTTCCGCTGGTTTACCTGGTTCCGCTGG
>ERZ1023508.280-NODE-280-length-17787-cov-31.470111_pt1 | contig 17787 bp, 17 predicted proteins | sample MGYA00380548_ERZ1023508 | MGnify/ENA primary metagenome ERZ1023508 (study PRJEB33173, sample SAMEA4830311) | metagenome | study: EMG produced TPA metagenomics assembly of the PRJEB25223 data set...
TGACTTTATCAATGGTTTCCATGATACAGCCAATGCTGTTGCTACTGCTGTTTCTACTCGTGCCTTAACGCCTAGAACTGCGATACTTTTAGCATCAGTGATGAATTTTATTGGTGCTTTAACTTTCACTGGGGTTGCAGGGACAATTACGAAAGATATTGTAGACCCATTTAAATTAGAAAATGGTCTTGTTGTCGTATTAGCAGCCATCATCGCAGCTATTTTATGGAATTTAATCACATGGTATTACGGTATACCAAGTTCGTCATCACACGCATTAATTGGTTCTATCGCCGGGGCAGCAATTGCTTCGCAAGGTTCATTTGCAGTATTACATTATGAAGGATTCACGAAAATCATCGTTGTTTTACTCGTATCACCGATTATTGCATTTTGTGTTGGTTTTATCATGTATTCAATTGTAAAAGTTGTATTTAAAAATGCAAATCTTACAAAGTCTAATCGTAATTTTAGATTTTTCCAAATTTTCACAGCATCACTGCAATCATTTTCTCATGGTACAAATGATGCGCAAAAATCAATGGGGATTATTACATTGGCTTTAATAGTTGCTAATATTCAAACAGGTACAAGCGTTGAACCGCAATTATGGGTTAAAGTTGCCTGTGCTACTGCAATGGGACTAGGTACAGCTGTTGGTGGTTGGAAAATTATCAAAACAGTTGGTGGTAATATTATGAAAATACGTCCAGCTAATGGTGCAGCTGCAGATTTATCATCTGCATTAACAATATTTGTTGCATCATCTTTACATTTCCCATTATCCACAACACATGTTGTATCTTCATCTATTCTAGGTGTTGGTTCATCTAACCGTATTAAAGGTGTGAAATGGAATACAGCACAACGTATGATTATCACATGGGTAATTACATTACCAATTTCTGCACTTGTTGCAGCAATTATTTACTACATTATAAATATTTTCTTATAGATAGTAATTTTCTTACACTATAGGCACTTGTTGATTGGTATTTACATACATTAGATAGATATCAATTGATTTACTAAAAGAACGAGCGAAAACCAATTGTTTAACAATTGTGTTTATCTGCTCGTTCTTTTTATTTATACAGCGATAGGGCGCATAGGTGGGAATATTAATAATAAGTAAGAGGAGAAAAAACGGGAGTGTGACAGAAATCAAATTTTCTAATAGAGATTTCGTAGTCCTACCTCGGCAAGGATGACTAGGATTGAAAAAAGCTTGATATAAGCGAATTTTTAATTCAGACATCTACTGCCTAAATGAAAAAGAGCCTGTGACATCTATTTATGTCCCAGACTCGCTTAAATATATACTTAGTGAATGTAGTTATAGCTTGAAGCTTGTGAAGCTGGGATTGTACGGTAATCAACTGTACCTGGTGGTGTATTATAGTTCATTTCTGAAATTAAAATACTACCATCTGGATTAACGCGTTCAACATAAGCTACGTGACCTACAGGTCCTTCGAAGTTTTGCATGATTGAACCTGCTGTAGGTGCATTATTAACTGTATAACCATCTGCTGCTGCATTATCAGCCCAGTGATCAGCGTTCCACCAGTAAGTACTGATTGGTTGACCAGTTTCTGCTCTACGGTTAAATACATGCCAAGTACATTGTCCCCAGTCATATAGGTTAGCATCACTTGCTGTAGAACCACCTGTATTTGAACTTGGTGTTTCTGTAGCAGTTCCACCTGAACCACCTGTTCCTGTAGTATCTGGAATTGTTAGTGTTTGATTAGGATGTATTAAATATCCATTTAAATTATTAGCTGCAATGATTTCATCAACTGACACGCCATATTGATTCGCAATAATGTTTAGTGATTCACCAGATTGAACTGTATGTGATGAACCATTTGAAGTGTTATTTGATGTAGATCCACTTTCTTGTGAGCTACTTCCACCAATTTCAATAACTTGTCCCGGGAATACCATATTATTATTGATGTTATTGCTTTGTTTGATTTCGTCTACTGAAACACCGTATTGTTGTGAAATTGACCAAAGTGACTCACCAGATTTTACTGTATGTTGTGTTGACGCATCGGCTTCATGATTGGCGATAACGGCTGCCGCGCCTGAAGCTGCTGTAACTGCAAATGCTAACTTTTTCAAAAGAACTCCTCCTTCAATTCCTATATATCTAACCGTAAATATGTATTAAATATATTCGTTAGTGTTTTTAATCTGAATTCACGTTCCATACTAACAAAAATCATTTGCTTTGTGTACGTTGTTATCAAGATGTAATATTATTAAAATTTCGTAATGCCATGTTTATATGAAATAAATACTTTTACTGCGCCATTTACAAGTCTTTCTGTTATTTCAAGTAAGATGATATTTATTTCAAATGTAACATAAGCGGATATAAAAAAAGTCTATAAATAATAAATTTTAAAAATATTGTATATTCAATGTTTGTTTATTTGAAAAAACGTGAACATTAAAGTATTACGCATTAATTTTGTGGAAAATTTAAAAAGTACATGCTATTAATATAGACGTTTAATGTTATGATTAAACGCATATGTTTTATTTATTTTATAGTAGCTTTTGGAATTAAGGAGTGATTGGGTTGGCTGAAACAGCACAACATGTTAATAACCAGCAAAAAAAGACTAAAGAACAATCAAAATCACATGCATACGGAAAAGTATGGCTCTTTTTTGTATATTATTGGATTATTTTTGGAATAGGTTGTTATTTTGGACAATACCTACCAATGTCATGGAGACAACCACTTTCTTTTGTACTGCTCGGTTTAGTATTAATAACTTTAATTTTTAATAGAGCGCGTAAGTATGGGCTTGTGATTTCTCATATCTATGCCATTATACTTGGGTTGCTATCCTATGCAACGTTTACGGCGTATTTACAGAATTTAGGGCCAGAGGTTTTTTATAAGAATATTATATTAGCCATATCTGCCTTTATTGTATTTGGATTGATTGGATTTTTCGTTATTGGAAATGCAGCGAGCATGGGTAAATACCTTTTTGTAACACTCATTGCATTAATTGTTGCAAGTTTAATAGGTATGTTTATCCAGAATCCAATTTTCCATACAATTATTACAGTTGTAGGATTATTGCTATTTTTACTCTATACGTTATATGACTTTAACCGCATGAAACGGGGTCAGTTCTCACCGAGAGAAATGGGTTTCAACTTGTTTATTAACTTACTTCATATTATAAAATATGTATTAAGACTTGCCAACAGAATGAGAAAATAGTTAAATAAAGTATATATAATCCAAAAATGTTATTACACCCTTAAAATTACTTTCTACAGTAATTTATAAGGGTTTTTTTAAAATCTAGTGTAATTTTAAATTTTGTGAACTATTTAAAAGTTTAATAATACTATAGCTGTATTTTAAAATTTAGTTCGATTAATACAAAAAATGTTGACAAAATTAATTATTTTATTCAAAATTACCTAAAGACTAAAAACATGTTAATTGAAATTTTGGGGTATGACGTGATTAAGCTAGAATTAATAGTGAAGTGAGCGTTTAATGCATAGCGTATGACAATATTCGAAAGAGGTTAAATTATGAAAGCGTAATGCTTAAATATTATTTCTAAGGACAAGTATCCTACTAAGCGCGTGACAGACGGTATATTATTATTATTTCCTTTAAAGGATGCCGTTGAAGTACAGCATTTTATAACAAATGTAGAAGTTGAAGAAGATTTACTTATCGTGAATAATACAGAAATATTTAGAATCAAAAGAAACGAAATGTCGTTATTATTATATATTTCTAGTGATTGGTTTCATGAGCGAGGGTATTCATTTTTTGAGTATCAATATACATCTAAGTTGATACGATTTTCGAGCAGATTATTTGAGGCTTTATTAAATTTAGCTAAGCATCATTTAGATCAAACACTGACAAATGAACTATATGAAACTTATATGTATAAAATCGTTGATATTATTGCGACAGAAGCTAAGATTGATGTTAATTATTTAAAACAACAAACAGATTATTCATTTTATGGTATTACAGGTGAAATGTTAGATTATGTAAATACACATTTACATAAAAGGCTAACATTGAAAGCAATTGCTAATAAAGTGTTTATATCGCAATCAAATATATCAAGCCAATTTTATAATACACTAGGCATGCGATTCAAAACTTATGTAGATACATTAAAATTACCAGTATCAATCGGCCCATTATTAGAAGGGAAACTTACGATTTCTGAAATTTCAGATGCATATGGTTTTAGTAGTTTTGCGAGTTATAGTAAAAAATTTAAACATTATTTTGGATATTCACCTAAAGAAAATTGACAACTTACAAAATCAGATAAAGTCTTTAATGTAGTAAACCAAAGATGATGAGCAAAACTTTGAGGAAACACAACAAATCATTGCTAAAAAATTACAGAAACTAAATGTCCAAAATAATTATATTTGTTTAGATATCAATGAAATGGCAGAATCGAACAACGATGCAATTGTCATTCAAATTCATTCTTTAGAAGAATTTCGTAATTTATTTGATAACCAAAGTATGCGCTACATCTTTGAAGGCACACAAAAAGTATTAGTTTATTGCATGATAGATGTTGAATCATTACGAGATGCTTTTACAACAGATGTGGATTGCGGTTTTATAAAATTTGTGTTGAATACGAATGTTAATATAGCATTTCAAATTCAAACAGATGAAGAAGTGAATATTTATATAGATGAGATCTATAGTCAATACAAATCATATGTACAATCACACCCTGAGTTGTTAGAAGATAGCATGCACTCGGTCAGCTACGTCTTTGATCTTTCAACGATGCCCCTTAAAGAAATATATCGCAATATCATTAAAATACAACTTTATAGAAAAAATGTGAAATTTGGTGTTGATATTACACATTTATTCAATTAGCCAGAAGTTTTTAAAAATATGGAGCCTCAATTGAAGCGCATTGGATTTGATTACTATTTTATTGATAATCATAAATTATCATCACCTTATCTTAATGAAGATTATGAAGAGTTACTTACCAAAGAAGTGTTTAAATTCAGTAATATTAAAAAAATAATGAGTGAAATGCAGTTAGAAGAAAGAAAATATTATCTTTTAAATGTTCATAATAATTTTTTATTAAATGATGATCATATGGAGTTAATAGAAAGTCCGCCATTATTGATGAGTATGTTTAAGAAAGCGCGTGGAAACTTCTTTGGTGTCGGTATAGATTTAGTTAAACAAGAGGATAAGAAACATGCATTGTATTTATATGATAGAAATGGATTCCGTTCTATTCTAGGTAATATATATGAAAGATTAATGGGAAAGAGTAAATCTAGCGTGAAAGAATATGATTATTATACGGTAGCACATCACCCACACAAAATCACAATTTTTGTGGGTGACTGGCGTGTAGTTGAGAGTGAAAATGCTTTAGATCACGAAGAACAAAACATCCAAATTCATATCAACTTTAAGGATATGATGTTGCGACGTGCTTATGTTATTTTTTATGAAACTATAAGCAACGTGTACGGTAATATTAATTACGCGATTCCTGAGCACTTACGTAACCATTATCAATGGTCAAATGAATGTATTAAGAAAATAGATGAATATAATAAACCTGAATTCAGTGTGTTTGAGCATCATTTTGAAGAAGAAACTTTGACATTAAATTTAGATTATAATACAGTGCACATTATTGATATATATAAATGATCAACACATAATAAAATTTATAAAATGCAATATTGAAAAAGCGTTATGAAACTTAATTTATTATTGTTCGCAATTTTGACAAACCTATAATTACAAATGATAAGGACAAGCAATTACATTTTATGGATAATTATATTGTATTGCTTACTAGCATTTGGAGGTGTAACAACAATGAATGAAGAGAAAAAAGCGCAATTTTTAAATGTTTATAAAAAGTATAAACGTGTGATGCATTACGTTGAAGAAACCTATAAGTTAACAATGAATGATGTAGCTATCTTAGAGCTTATACGACATAACTGTAGGAACAAAAATATGCTAATGCAACCATTTTTAAAAATTGCAACAACGGAATTAGAGTTGAGTAGAACGAAGGTGCTTGCATCTATCCGTCGCTTAATCGATCAAGACAGAGTAAGTAAAATACGTTCAACAGAAGATGAACGTAAAGTCTACTTATTTATGAATGACGACAACGCAGAAAAATATGAGACTCTTCTTGATGATATTGAAGCATATGTAAAATAATCATTCATTATTAACACGAAATTTTTATGTGAAAATAGAATATAAATATAACGACGAGCCTGAGACATAAATAGATGTCTTGGGCTCGTTTTCAATTAGGGAGTAGATGGCTATATTCAAAATGCAATGTTCTCACTTGTTTAAAGAAAAGATGTTTATATTTTTATAGAATAGCGTCGTCTTTATGCATAAGCTAAAACATAGATATGACACGTAAAAATGCTTGTGAGACATATGCGTGAGCGTTAGCCCAGGTAAACCCACGCCTGTTTTTTAGTATATAAGGTGAATAAACAAAATGGATGTTATGGGCTTACATCTATATTCTCTGTGGAAATTATTGTATAATATAACATGTTAATCAATGTAGTTATTGAGAAAGTGAGATGGAAATATGGGACGTAAATGGAATAATATTAAGGAAAAAAAGGCCCAAAAGGATAAAAATACAAGTAGAATTTATGCTAAATTTGGTAAAGAAATTTATGTGGCTGCTAAATCTGGAGAACCAGATCCTGAGTCAAACCAAGCATTGCGTCTAACTTTAGAACGCGCGAAGACATATTCAGTGCCTAACCATATTATTGAAAAAGCGATTGAAAAAGCAAAAGGTTCTGGTGAAGAGAACTACGACGAACTACGATACGAGGGATTCGGTCCAAGTGGTTCAATGATTATCGTAGATGCTTTGACTGATAATGTGAATAGAACAGCTTCTGATGTTCGTGCAGCTTTTGGTAAAAACGGTGGCAACATGGGTGTCTCTGGTTCGGTTGCGTATATGTTTGAATACACGGCAGTCTTTGGTATAGAAGATAAATCAGCGGATGATATATTGGAAGCATTAATGGAACAAGATATAGATGTGAGAGATGTTATAGATGAGAATGGATTAACGATTGTCTATGCTGAACCGGATCAATTCGCTCAGGTGCAAGATGCATTACGTGAAACAGGCGTTGATACATTTAAAGTAGCTGAATTTGAAATGTTACCACAAACAGATATTGAGTTATCAGCAGAAGACCAAGAAACATTTGAAACATTAGTAGAAGCGTTAGAAGATTTAGACGATGTACAAAATGTATTCCATAATGTGGATTTGAAGTAGTATGGAACAAACAGTACAACGTTGGATTTCACAATTAGCATTGCAACCGCATCCAGAAGGTGGCTATTATAAAGAAGTTATCAAAGGTAACCTTGATAAAGACATGGATAGAGCAGCTTACACAAGTATTTATTTTTTGTTAACTTATCATAATATTTCACATTTTCATCGTATCGATGCTGATGAAATTTGGTATCATCATGAGGGTGATTCACTCACAATTCACATGATTTCTCCGAATGGTCAATATGAAAAGGTGACATTAGGTAAGCATATTGAAGCGGGTGACGTATTACAATACGTCGTTCCTAAAGGTACGATTTTTGCATCTAGCGTAGAAGATGAAAATGCATATGCTTTGGTTGGCTGTATGTGTCAACCAGGCTTTGAATTTGAACATTTTGAATTGCTTAGTAAAGAGTGGCTAAATAAACATTATCCAGAATTAACAGAGATAAATGAACGCTATGCTTTAAAGGCAGATGAAATAGAAAAAATAATAAATAAGTGAAAGAGTCTGGGACATAAATAGATGGCCCAGACTCTTTTTTGAATTAAGCAGTAGATGATTGAATTGAAAATGTAATGTCTCATTTATTTAAAGAAACGTAGCTTAATTTATGATATATCTAAGATCACATCGCCATAAAATGGGTTGTTTTAATATGCAATCTCTTCATTTATCATATTTGCGTAAGACAAGATATTTAAAATTACTTCGCAGTGCCAAAGACTTCATTTGCAATTTCGACAACGTAAGCTAATTTTTTCCATTGCGCGTCTTCAGTCAATTTATTTCCTTCTTCTGTAGAAGCAAAGCCACATTGAGGGCTTAAGCATATTTGATCTAAAGTAATGTATTTTTGTGCTTCTTCAATACGCTTAAGAATCGTTGCTTTATCTTCTAAGTCACCATTTTTTGATGTAAATAATCCTAACACTGCTGCAGATTTGTCTTTAGGGAAGAAACGTAAAGGTTCAAAGTCACCAGAACGTTCATCATCATATTCTAAGAAAAACCCACCAAGTTGTTCTTGGAATAAATAAGGTGCTACAGGTTCATAGCCACCTGAAATTGCCCAAGTAGATTGATAGTTACCACGGCAAATGTGTGTGGTAATGAGTAAATCTTCTGGTAAATCTTTAACAGCTTCATTGACAACTTGATAGGCAAGTTGACGTGCAGCTTCTTTTTCTTCTTCAGTTCGATCACGACCACGCGTCTTTTGTGTACCTGAAGTTAGGTTTGCCCAATAAACATCGTCTAATTGAATGTAACGTGCGCCTAATTCGTAAAATTTAAGTAGGCTATCATGATAGGCTTTTGCGACGTCATGCGCAAAGTCTTCGATATCTGGATAAATCTCTTCATTTAAAATATTAGGATGAAATAATTGATTAGGGCTTGGTATAGAGACTTTAGATGTAGCACGTCCATCTACTTTGTCATGTAAAAATTTGAAATGCTCAAAGTGAGGATGATCTGGATTGAATTGTACTTTGCTAATGATTTTAACATTGTGATTTCGTGTCTCTACACCTTCGAATTCTAAACCACGGTCTGAGGTATAACCTTCTACGCCATTTAAATTTTCTAGGAAATCGAAATGCCACCAACTTCTGCGAAACTCTCCATCAGTGATACTATGTAATCCAATTTCAAGTTGTTTTTCAATGATGTGCTCAATTTCCTCATCTTCAACTTGTTTCAATGCCTGTGCATCGATAATGTTGTTTTGGTAATCCTGGCGTGCTTGTTTTAAGCGTTCAGGACGTAATAAACTACCGACATGATCGGCTCTAAATGGTCTTTGAATAACTGCCATGGTTCTATCTCCTTTATTTATAGAATTTTCAGAAAAATATAGATAAAATTTAACAGAATTCATAAAGATTGTCAATTTCGCTTTTACGCTATGAAATATAGTACAATAATAATAATCAAATTTTCTGCAGTGCAAATTGAATGCTGACAATATAATTCATGAGATGACATAAAGAAGACAGTTTTATATAATAATGTTAAGGAGTTGGTGACAGTGAAAGTAAAATATATCGATAAGCGTCACTGGCGTCGCATCATTGATAGAGAATATACTGAGGTCAAGGTGAACAATAATAAGTTCAAAGGAATCATTGGTTTGGTCACAATGAATAAAGTACGAGAACCATTAGAGGTTTCAGTTGTAGGTCAAAATATTATTGTTGCTGATGATAACTATCAATGGTTACAAATCTTACCTGAGAAAAAGCGCTATAGTATTACAGTGATGATAGATGACAAGGGCAATCCGTTGGAATATTATTTTGATATAAATATAAAAAATGTTACACAAAAAGGTAATGCACGCACAATTGATTTATGTCTGGATGTACTTGTATTACCCAATGGCGAATATGAACTTGTAGACCAAGACGATTTAGAACGCGCTTTAGAGTCAGGGCAAATTACGAGAAAGCAGTATCACGAAGCTTATGTAATTGCACATCAATTAATGATTAAAATTGATGCAGATTTTCAATCGATGCAAGATAAGATTATGTATTGCTTTTATAAAATTAAACAAAAGGCAAAGCAACATAAGCAAGGTGTTACAAAAACGCAAGCACAGCATAAACCGAAAGATCATAAAGCTAAAACACACAAGCATAAGCCCTCGCACAAACAAGAAAAACACATCAAACAAGCGAAAAATGAAAGATCTGAAACAAAATCTCAGCATAAAAAAGGTACATTTGAACAATGGAGTCAGAAGTCTTCATCTATATCCAAAGAAAATTAGAAACTGATTAATATGCATAACAAACTTAATCGCTCATTATGCAGTATGTAATCCTTTGAAAAATAGTATAGGAGTCATTAAAAAAACGTGTTATAGTGAACCATACACATAGAATAAAAGACATTTGAAACATAACTTGAATGTCTTTTATTTATTTTAATTGCTGAACTATAGTGAAAGTAGCGAGGACGAACTGAAAAGGTGATTGTGGTTAGTATGAAATGAAATATTGAGATAAAACGTGCGTATTGAAGTATGAGTCAGTTTGTTTACAGGTTACATTATGGGCATAATGGAAAACATGTGTAATGAAATGGAAGCGGCTACAGAAACGTGCATAAAAAATAGGGGGATAATTATGAAGATAGACGATTATCGCTTGTTAACTACGCTTGATGAAACTAAAACACTTAGGAAAGCAGCAGAAATATTATATATTTCTCAACCTGCAGTCACGCAACGTCTAAAGGCCATTGAGAATGCTTTTGGCGTAAATGTATTTATTCGAACAAAGAAACAATTGATTACGACTACTGAAGGCGCAATGATTATTGAGCATGCTAGAGAAATGCTTAATAGAGAACGTCTATTCTTAGACAAAATGCAAGCGCATATTGGCGAAGTAAATGGTACGATATCGATTGGTTGTTCATCTTTAATTGGACAAACATTATTGCCAGAAGTTTTAAACTTATATACACGACAATTTCCAAACGTAGAAATTCAAGTTCAAGTAGGTTCAAGTGAACAGATAAAAGCAAATCATAGAGATTACCATGTCATGATTATTCGTGGTAATAAAATGATGAATTTAAGTAATACGCATCTTTTCAATGATGAACATTTCTTTATTCATCCCAAAAATCGCAATGATGAAGTAGATAAGATGCCATTTATTGAATTTCAAGCTGATCCAATTTATATTAATCAGATAAAAGAATGGTATGGTAGTCAAATAGGTCAAGATTATCATGCGATGATTACTGTTGACCAAGTTGCTACATGTAAAGAAATGTTATTGAATGGTGTAGGCGTTACGATTTTACCTGAAATTATGATGAAACATCTCGATCGAGAGCAATTTGAATTCCAACGTGTAAATATTGATGAAAAACCATTGATTCGTTCAACATTTTTAAGCTACGATGCGAGTATGAAGCAATTACCTCAAGTAGAATCATTTATCAATTTAATGATGGAATATGTTGAATCATAAACGACAAACCATCTCAACTTTCTTATAGTTAGAAATATTTCCATATTGGAATACTTACTTTCACACTGTTGAACATATTATTTATTGAATAGAGGTTGGCTATATGTTTAGTGCCTTATTACATATCAAGAATTACAAATTATTTGTAATTAATATGATGCTATTGGGAATGGGAATTGCGATTACCGTACCTTATTTAGTGTTATTTGCTACAAATGATTTAGGAATGACGTCCTCTCAATACGGGTTATTATTAGCTTTAGCAGCAATAAGTCAATTTATTGTAAATACAATTGTGGCACGATTTTCAGATACGCGAAATATAAATAGGAAATTGATTATTGTTGCTGCCCTGTTTATGGGGGCCGTAAGTTTTTCTATTTATTTTTATATTCATGAAATTTGGATTTTTATAGCGATGTATGCGATTTTTCAAGGGTGTTTTGCACCTGCAATGCCACAAATGTATGCCTCGGCAAGAGAATCAATTAATGCCTCCGCGTCTAAAAATAAAGCCAAATTTGCAAATGCTGTTTTGAGATCAATGTTTTCATTTGGATTTTTATTCGGTCCTTTAATAGGTGCTTTGCTATTAAGCGCAAATGGTTATTCTGGGCTGTTTGGGGGCACCATTACAATTATAATCTTCACTTTACTACTGCAAGTTTTCTTTTTTAAAGATATTAAAACGGAACACACTGTTTCCGATGTGAACCATGTAGAAGCAGCTGCACCAAATATGTTAAAAGATAAAGTATTATTAGTTCCATTTTTAGCGTTTATCTTATTGCATATTGGGCAATGGATGTATACGTTGAATATGCCATTGTTCGTTACAAACTATTTAAATGAACCTGAAGGGTTTGTCGGCGGTTTGGCAAGTTTATGTGCAGGATTAGAAGTACCATTTATGGTATTACTCGGTATTTTATCTGCTAAATTAACAACGCGCACACTATTAATATTAGGCGGCTTATTTGGTGGATTATTTTACTTTAGCATTGGGGTATTCGAAAGCCTTGTAATGATGTTTGTTGGCCAAGTATTCTTAGCCATATTTTTAGCAATTTTACTTGGGCTAGGTATTAGCTATTTCCAAGATATATTACCAGATTTTCCGGGTTATGCGTCGACATTATTTGCTAATGCGATGGTTATTGGTCAATTATGTGGGAATTTATTAGGTGGTATCATGAGTCAATGGGTTGGTTTAGGCAATGTATTTTATGTCTCAGCAGCTTCAATATTTGTTGGCATGATACTGATTTTCTTTACTAAAGATCAAAAATTTACAGAAGAAAGTATGGAGTAGATAATCATGACAGTAATTTTATGGCTATGTATTATAGCAGCATTTGTTTTAGCATTTATTGGATTAATTAAACCCATTATTCCTTCAGTATTAGTGTTATGGGTCGGTTTTTTAATTTATCAATTTGGTTTTCATAATGACAACTTATCATGGGTATTTTATGTTTCTATGATATTATTCACGGTATTTATTCTTGTTGCTGATTTTATTATGAATAAATACTTTGTAAATAAATTTGGTGGTTCAAAGTTAAGTGAACTGGTTGCACTTGTCGGTGTCATCGTCGGTTGTTTTGTCTTTCCACCTTTTGGCATTATTATAGTTCCATTTGTTGCAGTGCTTGTTGTAGAAATGATTCAAGAGCCTAACTTAACTAAAGCGCTAAAAGCGAGCTTTGGTTCGGTCGTTGCCTTTTTAGCAAGCTCAGTAGCACAGGCAATCATTATGATTATTATGGTGATTTGGTTCTTTGTAGATGCCTTACTTATAAACTAAATCAGTATACCTTCGTGTTGATGGTTCATTTTTAAAATAACTTTTGTAAGATGTTATTTTAGATTTGAATGATCAACATTTTTTATATGTGCGATTAATTTTAACTACACATATAATGTAAGCGGATTTATATAAAAAACAGTAAAAATTAAGCAATACCCTTGTTTTAAGCAATCGCATTTTAGTATAATCACAATCATGTTTAAAAAATACGTAATGGGAGGTAAGTCGAAAATGAAATATCCTATAGCGATATGGATGCTTGCAATTGGTGCGTTTGCAATTGGCATGACAGAGTTTGTTATTATGGGGTTATTGCCTAATATTGCACGAGATTTTGACGTGACGGTGAGTCAAGCAGGACAATTGATCACTGGTTATGCATTGGGTGTAGCAATCGGTGGACCTATCATAGTTATGTTGACAATAAAATGGAATAGAAAATATTTGTTGATTGTATTGATGGGAATATTTATTATAGGGAATCTTACAGCATCGTTTAGTCCTAATTATGGGTTTATGATGACAAGTCGAATTATTACCTCTTTAGCACATGGTTCGTTCTTTGGTATTGGTTCTATACTTGCGGCAAGTATGGTAAGACCTGAAAAGCGTGCGAGCGCAATGGCACTTATGTTTATGGGGTTAAGTATGAGTAATATATTAGGTGTACCTTTTGGTACATTAATTGGTCAAAACTTTGGTTGGCCTATGACGTTTATTATTATTTCGATTATTGGGGCACTTGCACTGATTGGCATCATCATTTTTGTTCCTATGCAACGTGAAACGATTAAGTCATCTGTCTTAAATGAATTACAAATTTTAAAAGAAAAGCGCTTGTGGCTAACGCTTGCAGTGACATTGTTTGGTTTTAGTAGTGTGTTTGCATACTTTACTTATATTTCTACTGTGCTCATAGATGTCTCCAATGTACAAGAAAACTTAATCTCTTATCTGTTAATTATATTTGGTATAGGGGTTACTCTTGGTAATGTCGTTGGTGGTAAGCTGGCAGATTGGAATTTAAATAAAGCTTTAAAAATCATTTTTATCGTCTTTATTCTATATTTCATCTTATTATACTTTGTTCAAATGAATAGTATTTTAATGGTAGCAGGCATCTTCTTCTTTGGTTTGATTGGCTTTAGTATGAGCCCGTCATTACAATTTAAGAGTACTTTAATCTCTCAAGATGCACCAACACTTGCAAGTACGTTGAATCAATCTGCATTTAATTTAGGTAATGCTTTAGGTGCCTTCATAGGAGGCGTCGTGGTTACGAATTTACCTATAGCATCATTAAGTTTAATAGCACCTATATTAACGGTTATTGGACTCATTTTCTTATTAGTGAGTATTCGTGTTGAGAAAAAAGAAGGACTAAATATTTAATATAGACATATTAAATAATAGATAAAAGTAGGGCGATGAAATCATATTTTAAATAAGATTTCGTTGTCCTACTTTTTTATCACTATGCACTGTTTATAAAGAAGTGTTGGCATCTTTATTGATAAAGTGATGATCGATATAGAGTGAAACTGGAATAACGATAAAAGAAATAATGATAAAGGTCCAATTACTAATTAAGAGATAAGGGCCTATCGCTAAAAGAGATTGTGGAACAAAAAATACATAGAAAGTTGCAAATAATAAAAGGATAATGCTGATATAAGTGCCAATCGATGTCCAATGTGATTTAGTAAAACATTGCATTTGCACAGTTTTAAATATTACCCAAATAAATAAGAAAATGATAATGAAACCGACAATTAACATAAGAGGGAAGGTATAAATATATAAACGTTTTGCGCCAATGAAAAATCCAATAAAACCTTTTAAAAAACAAAAAATACCTATAAATAATAAGATATGTTGAAATATATATTTGAATATATTAGTTATAGTTTCATTAGGTAACTTTTTGATTTCGTTTTTAGCATGCGCTTTAGGATCATGGTTAAAGAAATCCATTGCGAGGGTGCCTTCCTTTTCGGCCTGTAATAACTGATGTAAAATGCGATTTAACATTTTTTCAGATGCATGTGGATTTACGCTTAAATCAGCTCGTACATAAGTCATATAATTTTCAAACGTTTCTCTATCTGTATTATTTAATCTAAGTGATTTCACATTATTTTCACGCATTAATTTATCAGTGGATTTCATTTGAATTTCGCTACCTTTTTTTAGAATATATTTATAAGATAAGAATTATTATGACTAATATCATAATATAAATCAACAAGCTTTTATAAGGAGTATATATGAATCGATTAACAATTAAACAGACACAATATATTAACCGAATTGCTGAAGTGCATGAAGCAGAACTGGAACGGCAAAATACTACATATAAAAGGACTAAACTTTCTGTTGCTTTGCGTATTGAAATGATTGAACATGGTTTAAGATACAGTGACGATACAATATTGATTCAAACACAAGGTGAACAGTTGATTGGTTTTATTTGGGCACGATATGATAAAACACTGAAAACAGCATTAATTGAAATGTTATATGTTGAATCTACTCACCGTAATCAGGGTGTTGCAACTAAGTTAAAAAAAGAGATTGAAGCATGGGCACGAGATAAAGGGGCGCATACAATAGAAAGTACTGTAGCTTATTCGAACCAAAAAATGCAAAAAATGAATTTTAATATGGGGTATGATATGGATAAGGTCGTTATGGTCAAAAACTTATTGGTAAATGATGAAGATAAGCATAAATAATGATAAAATATATATTATTATGAAAAAGGAGATATTACATGAAAAAATGGCTGGCACTCATAATAGCATCAACCATTACTCTAACAGCATGTGGTAAAGATGATGAGAAAGCGTCTTTAGAAAAAGATATCGATAAACTTGAAAAGCAAAATAAAGACTTGAAAAAGCAAAAAGAAAAATTAGAAAAAGAGCAAGACAAACTTAAAGATAAATCGGACGACTTAGAAAAAGATATTAATGCCAAGACATAAAGTAGTCGTAGGGTATCACGCATCATAATTTATATATCATCTTATTTAAACATCCTTAAATAGTATTTCCTAGGAAATCATTGTAAACTGGTTTTAGTAATTGTTATAATGGGTATCGTTATAAGATATTACAAGTTTTAATCGTCACATATAAAAATATTTAAAATAAAAAGTTGGAATACAAGTTAATTGATAAATATGTTTTATCGTTTATGTGAATATAAAGATAAAGTGAATTAACAATTTCCTTGAATAGAAGAGAGGTTACCGTTATGCATGAACAAGATTTCAATTTATTAGAAGGCCGTTCAATTACTTTGCCAGAATTAGGTAGAGAAATTGAAAGCATTACTGGCAGACAAATTAAAGATTCAACGGGTGAAATTAAACGTGTTATTGCACATTTGCCAAATTTCGAATCAGATACGGATACATTTGTAGCGACGTATAAACTAGATCATCAGAATGATTTTATCGATGCAACATTTACTGCACCGAAAAGCGAACGCAATCGTTTAAAAGAAATTGCGGTAAACGTTGAATTAATTAGCTATATTTCAAGAACGTAATGGATATTCTTTGAAATACTAAAAAGTAACGCGATATGAGTGCGCTCATAACGCGTTACTTTTCTATATAAATTTACTTTAAGTATAGAGGTGTAATGAATGACAGTTTATATTGAAACTGAACGGTTGAGATTACGTGATTGGCGAGAAACAGACTTATTACCATTTCAACAAATGAATGCCAATCGGCAAGTTCGGAGATATTTTCCTAGTTTATTAAGCTATAAACGTTCAGAACACGATATGAAAAAAATGGATGAAGCGATCCAATCAAATGGCATAGGATTATTCGCTGTAGAACTTAAAGAAACAAATGGCTGGCTAGGGTTTATTGGCTTGAATTATGTTCCTAAAGAAAGTAAATACACATTTGAAGAATTGCCATTTTATGAAATTGGGTGGCGCTTAATTCCAGAAGTATGGGGCAATGGCTTTGCAACTGAGGGCGCAGCTGCGGTATTGAAATATGCTAAAGAACAAGGCATTGAAGAAGTATATGCTTTCACTTCAGAAAATAACGAAGCTTCACGCAAAGTTATGGAGAAAATTGGTATGAAACGTTTTGATCATTTTGAATACCCAGAACTTAGTAAGTATCATCCACTGAAAAAACATGTTCGATATTATAAAGATTTAACAATAAATGTCTGAGAAGTGTTGTTTTGATAATGTATATGATCATCTATACAAATGTATATAGATTAAGTTAAATAGAGGCTGAGGCAAATTTAATTGTTTCAGCCTTTATCAATTTTTTAAAGTTAGAAAGATTTATGCATGTACCACAGTTCAGAAACACTTTTTATACTTATCAACCGTGATTACCTTTGCCAATGTGGGAAGACGGTGGCGTAAAACGTGTTTGGATAATTTTGCTTAAATGCTTTAAAGTTGCATCGATATCTTCGGCATCGATATAAGCATATGAGAAACGGATACAATCACGCGCATCTTTATCATATACTTCACCAGGGTTAATCAGTATGTTTTCTGCAATCGCTTCATCGAAAAGTCTTTTCATATCGATGGAGAACTTAAATTGGAACCAAATATAAA
>ERZ1023508.284-NODE-284-length-17528-cov-6.365135_pt1 | contig 17528 bp, 11 predicted proteins | sample MGYA00380548_ERZ1023508 | MGnify/ENA primary metagenome ERZ1023508 (study PRJEB33173, sample SAMEA4830311) | metagenome | study: EMG produced TPA metagenomics assembly of the PRJEB25223 data set...
CCTCCGTCCCGCCCAGTCGCCACCACTGCGCCGCGGCAAACGAGGCGCGGCCTCGCGACCGCGCCCGTGGCAAGGTCGTGCTCGACCGACTGAGGTATCCCCGCGTCTTGGTGACGGGCGCCATTCTATAGATTCGTAGCGAGCCGTCAAGCCTTTGATTAAAAAAGTTTTTATTTCTTTTCCTGGCTCGTGCTGAGATGGGGCCAGGCGGCTAACAGGTACTGCACCATTGACCATAAGGTGAGCGCTGCGGCTACGACCAACAGGAAGTACCCGAACAGCACGATAGGCGTGTAGTGCGGCGGATTCCCGAGCAATATTACGAGTGCGAGCATCTGCGCAGCCGTTTTCCACTTACCAAGATTAGATACGGCCACATGGGCACGCGCGCCCAGTTCTGCCATCCACTCTCTAAGCGCGGAGACGACAATCTCCCGCCCGATGATTATCGTGGCGGGAATCGACAACCAAAGGCTGGCATGTTGTGTAGCGTGCTCCCCCACGAGCAGCACCAACGCTACGGCAACCATGAGCTTGTCGGCGACCGGGTCCAGAAACGCCCCGAACGGCGTGCTCTGTTGCCACTTGCGAGCAAGATAACCGTCGAGCCAATCCGTAACAGCAGCAATCGCAAAAACAACCGCCGATGCGAGATAGCTCCAGCTGAATGGAAGGTAGAACAGCAGGATGAAAAACGGGATCAGCAGAACGCGTAGAACCGTCAACAGGTTTGGGATATTCATCGGGCCGGCTGGAACAATGGGAATGGGCGCATTCTACTCACTGTGCAGCGCCGCATAAATCGACTCTGCAAGCTTTTTACTGATCCCTGGTGCCTTGGCGATCTCGTCGACACTCGCTCGGCTAACCTCCTGAAGGCCACCGAAATACTTGAGCAGATCCCTGCGCCGCTTTGGCCCTACGCCGTCAATCCCTTCAAGCGTGGATGTGCGCCGTGCCTTACCTCTTCGTGCACGGTGTCCAGTAATCGCAAATCGGTGAGCTTCGTCTCGAATCTGCTGAATCAGGTGCAAGGCTGGAGAGTCACCCGGCAGCGTGAACTCGTTATCAATGTCGTCCAGGTATAGCGTCTCGAGACCTGGCTTACGCGTTACACCCTTGGCTACGCCCAGCAATGTCAAATCAGGCACGGCCAAATCCAGCAGAACCTCCTTTGCCATTGCCAACTGCCCTTTACCGCCGTCCACCAGGAGAACGTCCGGCAGCTTGCCCTCTCCATCCTTGGCCTTGCTGAAACGACGAGTGAGCGCCTGACGCATGGCGGCATAGTCATCACCTGCCGTGACACCTTCAATGTTGTAGCGTCGATAATCCGATTTCAGCGGCCCTTCCGGTCCGAACACCACACAAGACGCAACAGTCGCCTCGCCGCTTGAGTGACTGATATCGAAGCACTCCATCCGCTGCGGCGGTTCATCCATGTCCAGCGCCTCCGCCAACGCCTCGAAACGAGCCGCCAGATGCTGTCTATTGGCTAACCGGGCAGCGAGCGCCTGCTGTGCATTGGTCACAGCCAGGTATTGCCACTTCGCGCGGGTTGCCCGAACCTTGTGACTGATTGCCGGCGCCCGCCCACGAGAGGCCGTGATGGCCTCGGATAGCGTTGCGAAATCATCGTGGATTGCGTTGACGATCAGCTCGTCAGGCAGATCACGTTCGCTGGTAAGGTAGTACTGGGCAAGAAAGGCCATCAGTACACCTGCCGTATCCTCTTCTATCCCTACCTGGGGGAAAAAATTCTTGCTTCCGAGAACGCGCCCGCCGCGCACGCTCATAAGGTGCACACAGGCACCGCCTGGATTAACCATTGCAGCTATGACGTCGATGTCGCCAGTGCCGCCTTCCATGCTTTGCTGATCCTGAACACGGCGCAGCAGTCCGACCTGATCACGCAGCTCCGCAGCTCGCTCGAAATCGAGCTGCATGGCGGCTTTTTCCATATTGCCCTGCAGCTCAACCGCCAGCGCGTTACTTCGGCCCTCGAGGAACATGACCGAGTGGCGCACATCCTCGGCATACTCTTCTGCGCTTACTAGCCCTACACAAGGCCCCTTGCACCGCTTGATCTGGTACTGCAGGCAGGGTCTGGTTCGATTCTTGAAGTACGCATCCTCGCACTGGCGCACATGAAACGCCTTCTGCAGAAGACTCAGGCTCTCTCGGATCGAGCCCGCACTCGGGTACGGACCAAAGTAACGTCCCTTCCCTTTCTTCGCACCGCGGTGAATACCCAACCGTGGAAACTGGTCCTCGGTCGACAGATAGACGTACGGGTAGGACTTATCGTCTCGAAGAAGAATATTGTACGGCGGCCGCCATTCCTTGATGAGGGTCTGCTCGAGCAGTAGCGCCTCGGTTTCGTTGGCCGTGATAGTGGTTTCGATCTGGGCGATCTTGGCGACGAGCGCGCTCGTTTTGGTCGCAAGGCCCGTCTTGCGAAAATAGCTTGCTACCCGCTTTTTTAAGTTGCGTGCCTTGCCGACGTAAAGAACGTTGCCGGTGGCGTCGAACATTCGGTAGACACCCGGACGACCACTACAGGAGGCTAGAAAGGCGCTGGCGTCGAACGTTTGAGACATCAGATCACTGGGTGGCATCGACCATGCCGTGACGGACGGCCAACAAGGCAAGCTCTACATCACTGGTGATGGATAGCTTCTCGAAGATGCGGTAACGGTAGGTATTGACTGTCTTGGGCGAGAGGCAGAGCTTATCGGAGATCGTCTGAACCTTATGACAGTTGACGATCATCAACGCAATCTGGATCTCACGTTCGGAAAGGCTATCGAAGGGCGATCCGTTGCTCTGCGGCATGAATGACTTCAGTGCCAGCTGCTGAGCAATTTGGGGACTGATGAACCGGTTCCCCGCGAAAACCTGGCGTATTGCGGTCACCATTTCGTCGAGCGCAGCACCTTTGGTGAGGTAGCCGGCAGCACCTGCCTGAAGCAAGCGTGTCGGGAACGGGTCCTCTTCGCAGACAGTTACAGCGATGACTTTCGCGTCCGGCTGGCTTCGCAAAAGCTTGCGGGTCGCCTCGAGCCCACCAATTCCAGGCATCTTGACGTCCATGAGTACTACGTCAGGCTTTAACTCACGAGCCTTCTGCAGCGCCTCCTCTCCGGACTCCGCTTCACCAATGACCTTCAGACCGTCAATGTCCGCCAGCATTCTGGAAATGCCTGTGCGCACCAGATCGTGGTCATCGACGACCAACACCTTTATCAATCCGACACCTCGTTGCATTTCTTCAACGGTTGCAGCCGCAGTTGCCATTTGGAGCACGTATGCCCCCAAACGTGGCAATCATGTCAAAAGACGAGCGCTATTGAAACATGCCATCCGGCATTCCCTATCAACGGCTGCAGAGCCCCAGCTCTGCAGCGCTATACCACGAGCCATCTGTCTTCCCGTTCGAACTGGCATTTTGACGCCCTGCTCAAATAAGTAACCCAGCTACGATCGCCTAACGGGCGACTCCGTCATGAGACCGTACAAGTGCCAGATCCTCACCCTTGTTGCCTGGCTTTTCTTCCTGACAGCCGCAATGCTGGTGCTGTCGATCGCTCACGGGCTATGGACGGGTTGGTTATTCAGTCCAGGACTGAAGGGCCCTCCTCTTCCGTACCATGCCGAGCGGGATGCGCTCATGTACTGGATGGCAGCATTCGCGCGGTTAGTCCTTGCAGCTCTCCTGCTATGGCTCGGCCGTATCCTGGTCAAGGCGAGATCCGTAGCGTGTGGGCCAACGCCAATCTCGCAGTGGAGAAGTAAGTCATGACAGCCCGATGTCAAAGTGACATCGCCGCACTGCCAGAGTTCGACACTCTCAGAGTGGACCATCCGACTTCATAAATCCGCTGCAAGGGGTTGGTCGGTTAGACACGGGCGGCGCTGCCCGTCCTAGATGATTTGGCAATACGGGTTCCACTCTCAAAACAAGGATGTAGACGACACTTCTAATCGAAAAAGTATTGATCAGACATCGAACCAAATGGCGGCGCGACGCACAAATAGATATCGACGCAGCAAGCCGTTGTTGCCTGCGATGGATTACCCAGGGGGATTGCCATGTCGAGCATTTTGGTAGCAGAGGACGAACCTTGTCTCTCTGAATTGATGCAGGAAGCGCTGGAAATGCAGGGCCACACCGTGCGGACATTTGGGACTGCTGACGAAGCGTGGGACCATGCACGCGCATCGGGCGAGCCTTTTGATCTATTGATAACGGATGCACGTATGCTTGGCGACATGGATGGGTTCGACTTGGCCGAACTCGTTCACAGGCGCTATCCCGATATCCCTATCATCCTGTCATCTGGGTACTGTGATTCGGCACGCTCTTCCAGCGATTGCTTCTCGGACCTGTTACCAAAACCGTGGAGCCTCGATAATTTCGTGGCGACGTGTGAGCGCTCGCTAGGCAGTGCAAGCCTCCAATCAAAAATGGTCGGCTAGCAATTACCTAGTAGAACATTTCGTGGGCGCCTCACGAAGCGCGTCTGTATCACTAACGTGGTTGAACACTTGTACAACGACTGCCTTTTGTAGAACTTCCAGGCGTTTCCTAGGCTCACATGGTGAAGGAGCCGAAAACTCGGCCGCAGATTGCGTTCACTACAGAGGCTTCGATGCCGAACAAAGGGCACCACGACTTCCGGGTCGACAACACTTCAACCGGCGACATCTCGGGGTCCGGCAAGAATATCTTCTTTGCTGCGGTCGAAACGACGCGCATGCCCATGATCGTCACGGATCCGAAGCGCGACCATAATCCGATCATTTTTGCGAACCAGGCGTTCCTTGAGCTGACCGGGTATGGTTCAGAAGAACTCCTCGGTCGAAATTGCCGGTTCCTCCAAGGCCCTGAAACAGATCGATCCATCGTTGCCCAAGTCAGGGAAGCGGTTGAAGAGCGCCGTGAAATCTCAGTTGAACTGATCAACTATAGAAAAGACGGTTCAACTTTCTGGAACGCCCTGTTCATTTCACCCGTATATAACGATGCGGGCGAGTTGATCTATTTCTTCGCATCGCAACTGGATGTGAGTCGCCGGCGTGACGCCGAGGAAGGGTTGCGTCAGGCCCAAAAGATGGAAGCGCTCGGACAGCTTACCGGCGGTATTGCGCACGACTTCAACAACCTTCTCCAGGTCATGATTGGCTACCTTGAAGTTCTTGACCGAACATCAATGAAGCCCACCTATGATCAGGAACGCATCCAGCGGAGCGTACGAAACGCTCGTAGCGCTGCGGACCGTGCCGCCACGCTTACGCAGCAGCTCCTGGCATTCTCGCGGAAACAGAAGCTTGAGGGGCGGGTGCTCAACCTGAATGGACTCGTTCAGGGCTTCCAGGAGCTTGGAGAGCGAACCCTGGGTCAGGCTGATCTGAATGTGTCCTTTGAGCCTGACTTGTGGAACTGCCGAATTGACCCGACGCAGGCAGAGGTCGCGTTTCTCAATATCCTGATCAATGCCCGAGACGCGCTTGAGGGGCGTCCGGCGCCCAGCGTGAGTATCGAGACCAAGAATGTCACTGTCGAAGACCTGGGCTCGATGTCATATGACGGCCTGATGCCGGGACGCTACGTAAGCGTTGCGATCACCGATAATGGCGCCGGGATGCCCGCAAGCATCCGGAACCGCGTCATGGACCCATTCTTCACAACGAAAGAAGAAGGAAAGGGCTCGGGCCTTGGCTTGTCCATGGTCTACGGCTTCGTAAAGCAGTCCGGCGGAACGGCTCGTATCTACTCGGAAGAAGGCGTGGGTACGACCATTCGCCTCTATTTCCCAGCGGACGATAGCCAAATCTTTCATGCGCGCAGCAACGAGCGCGCCAGCGAGCGTAACGGCACGGAAACGATTCTCGTTGTGGAAGATCGTCCTGATGTCGCTGAACTGGCAAAGATGGTACTCGAGGACTATGGATACCACGCCGACATTGCCCTCAATGCGGCAGAGGCATTACGCCTGATGGAGCAACGCTCATACGAACTCCTCTTCACTGACCTGATCATGCCGGGCGGAATGAACGGTGTGATGCTGGCGCGAGAGGCCAAAAGGCGTTGGCCAAGCGTCAAGGTGCTGCTGACCACAGGCTATGCGGAGAACTCCCTCGAGCGAACTGATGCCGGCGGCGCAGAGTTCGAGGTCATCTCGAAGCCATACGTACCGGCTGATCTCGCGCGGAAGGTCAGAATGGTGATAGACGGCCCTACAGGCGTGGGCTGATCGAATTCGGGCATCCATCAATCTTGTTAGCGGGCGAATGATGCCCACTGCGGGGCCGATGTTCTTGGCCGCCGAATAAGGGCTGATCCGCAGCGTACATCCGCCAGGCTAGCGTATCGACTCGTGCGGCGAGCTTCCGGGACGATCAGCGAACAGCTTCGGCAATGGCACGCTGACAGATGCGTGACGCTCAACCGGGGCGCCGTTGGCCGTTAGCCCCACTCGCGTGCAACGATTTGGATCTGCCCGTCCCATATCTCAGCCAAGCATTGCACCGCAATCGAGCGCCGTGAGAGTTCACGGTGCACTGTCGTGGGAAATTGGGCTTCGTTCAAGCCGGTCTATCTGCCAGACGCCCCGTAGTTACTGGCCTTGAGGGACATGGCATCCGCATTGCTATGAGAGTTTCAACTTGGATACAAGACTGGACTCCTCTCATGCATGCGTCTGCCACCGGTTTCACCCTCCTTGAATGGCAAGAACTTTATGCAAGCGGCTGCACGCCAGTCGACATATTGCTCCCGCTGTTGACCCGTATACAGGACCAGGAAGACTCGGCGTGGATTGCTCTCGCAACTGAAGCCCAGTTGCAGGAACAGTTGAAGCAGCTCCAGACTCGTCTCGACGAGGCCGAAGGTGATAGGAAAGCCCTGCCCCTCTACGGCATTCCCTTCGCCGTGAAAGACAACATTGACGCGTCCGGTTGGCCCACGACTGCGGCCTGTCCCGAATTTGCGTACACGCCGGAAAAGGATGCCACGGTCGTGGCACGTTTACGTGCAGCCGGGGCAATCCTTATCGGCAAGACCAACCTGGACCAATTCGCTACGGGACTGGTCGGCACACGGTCGCCCCATGGTGCAGTCGTCAATACCTTCGACCCTGACTATGTCAGCGGCGGCTCCAGCTCAGGTTCTGCGAGCGTGGTCGCGCGCGGGCTGGTTGCCTTCTCGCTGGGTACGGATACCGCCGGATCCGGCCGGGTTCCAGCAGGCTTCAACAATATCGTCGGCCTGAAGCCGACCAAAGGCTGGGTTCCCAATACCGGGCTCGTACCTGCCTGCCGTACGGTTGACTGCATATCCGTGTTCGCCTTGACCGTTGGCGATGCCACGACGGTCGCGCAGATTATCGGGGGATACGACGCCGCCGATCCCTACAGCCGAAGAAATCCCAACAGTGCGAAGGTGGGCATGCCGGCCAACCCGCGACTGGCGGTGCCTGCTCAACCCGAGTTCTTCGGTGATACGCAAAACCAGGCGGTTTACGAGGCTGCGCTAGGCAGACTGCGCGAACTGGGCGCCGACATCGAAACCATCGACTTCACGCCGTTCCAGCAACTGGCAGAACAGCTGTACTACGGCTCTTGGGTAGCCGAACGAACGGTGGCGGTGGAAGGCGTGAATGCCGAGCACATCGACCCCGTAGTGCGCGGCATTGTCGAGAACGGGCTCAAGTACAGTGCCTGCGACGCCTACAAGGCCGAATACATTCGTGCAGAACTGTCACGCAAGATCAATGAGGCGCTCGCTGGTTTCGACGCCCTGGTGGTCCCGACGTCTCCGACCATCAGGACCTTGGCCGAGATGGCCGTAGAGCCAGTGCTCTACAACAGTCAGTTCGGCACCTACACCAACTTCACGAACCTGGCCGACCTGTCTGCCTTGGCACTGCCGGCCGGATTCCGCGCCGATGGCTTGCCCGCTGGCATCACGTTGATCGCGCCCGCATGGCACGACCACGCCCTCGCGGCATTTGGCGAACGGTGGCAACAGGCATTGGGTTTGCCGCTCGGCGCCACAGGGCGTGCGCTGCCGAAACCCGCCACGGCGAAACCAGTGCCCGGTAGCGTGAGAGTAGCCGTGGTGGGCGCCCACCTCACCGGCATGCCCCTGAACTTCCAATTGCTGACGCGCGACGCCGTGCTCGTCGAACAGACCATCACGTCTGCGGCCTATCGCCTCTACGCCCTCCCCGGCACGGTACCGCCAAAACCCGGCTTGGCGAAGGTGGTCAGCGACGGCGCTGAAATCATCGTCGAGCTGTGGGACGTTCCGCTGGCCCGTTTTGGGGAGTTCGTCGCCGAGATTCTCCCTCCGCTGGGCATCGGCAACGTGCAGTTGGCGGACGGACGCTGGGTGAAAGGATTCATATGCGAACCCTATGCCCTCGACGGTGCTCGCGACATCACCGCGTTCGGTGGATGGCGCGCCTTCATCGCCAGCACCAAAGCCTGACGTTTACTCGCCTACCCACGCACACACCGGTGGAGAGCCCTCGTGATTTTCCACCCAATGATGAGGGATCGCTCGTGTTCCATACCGTCCTGATTGCCAACCGTGGCGAGATCGCCGTTCGCGCCATCCGCACCTTGAGACGTCTCGGCGTAAGAAGCGTGGCGGTGTATTCCGACGCGGACCGTAACGCACAGCACGTGCGTGATGCCGACATTGCTGTGGCCCTGGGTGGCGACAAACCGGCCGACAGCTACCTGCGCGCTGACAAGATTCTTGCGGCCGCAGCGCAAACCGGTGCCCAGGCCATCTACCCCGGTTATGGCTTCCTTTCGGAGAGCGCCGAGTTTGCCGACGCCTGCGAGGCTGCAGGTATCGCGTTCGTCGGCCCTACAGCCGAGCAGATTCGCGAGTTCGGCCTCAAGCACCGTGCCCGGGAACTGGCTGGCAAGGCCCAGGTGCCGATGGCGCCGGGCACTGGCCTGCTGCAAAGTCTTGAGGCGGCGCTCGTCGCCGCGGACGAGATCGGCTACCCCGTAATGCTCAAGACAACCGCCGGTGGCGGCGGCATTGGCCTGACCCGTTGCGCCGATGCCGACGCATTGTCCAGCGCTTACGAAAGCGTCAAGCGCATGGGCGAGCAGTTTTTTAGCGATGCGGGCGTATTTCTCGAGCGATTCGTGGATCAGGCCCGACACGTCGAGGTACAGATTTTCGGCGATGGCCAGGGCAAGGTCGCTGCGCTCGGCGAGCGGGACTGCTCGCTGCAGCGGCGTAACCAGAAAGTCGTCGAAGAGACGCCAGCGCCGAACCTGCCGCAAGCCACCCGCGAGCGCCTGCATGCGGCGGCTATTCAGCTGGGCCAATTGGTGGCCTATCGCAGCGCCGGCACGGTTGAATTCATCTACGACGCCGCCCGCGATGACTTTTATTTTCTCGAGGTGAACACCCGCCTGCAGGTCGAGCATCCGGTTACCGAGATGGTGACCGGCCTCGATCTTATCGAATGCATGCTGCGCGTGGCCGCAGGCGATGCGCTGGACTGGGATGCGCTGAACCGCGCGCCTCAAGGCGCTGCGATTGAGGTGCGGATCTACGCCGAAGACCCATTGAAAAACTTCCAACCCAGCCCCGGCGTTCTGACCGAAGTGTACTTCCCCAGTGATCTGCGCGTGGATGGCTGGGTCAGCGCCGGTAGCGAAGTTTCTGCGTTCTACGATCCGATGATCGCCAAGTTGATCGTGCACGGTGCGAACCGCGATGAAGCGATCGCGAGGATGCGCGCTGCGCTGAGCGAAACCCGTCTGCACGGTATTGCCAGCAATCTCGATTACTTGCGGCAGGTCGTGGCAGATCCGAGCTTTGCCAGCGGCAACGTATGGACTCGTCTGCTCGACACCTTCGCTTTCACCGCCAACGTCATCGAAGTGCTCGAACCCGGCACCTACTCCAGCATCCAGGACTACCCCGGGCGCCTCGGCTACTGGGATATCGGCGTACCGCCGTCCGGCCCCATGGACGACTTCGCGTTTCGTCTGGCCAATCGCATCGTCGGCAATCACGCGGACGCCGCCGGGCTGGAATTCACCCTGCAAGGGCCGACGTTGCGCTTTCACTGCGACGCACTGATTGCGCTGACCGGCGCCGACTGCCCCGCAACGCTCGATGGCGCAGCTGTCGCCTATTGGACCCCGGTTCCTGTGAAAGCCGGTCAGGTACTCAATTTGGACCGTGCCGTCAGCGGATGCCGCACCTATCTCGCCGTGCGTAACGGTTTCGATGTGCCGCAATATCTCGGCAGTCGATCAACCTTCGCGCTAGGGCAGTTCGGCGGCCATGCCGGTCGCACACTTCGCACGGCCGATATGCTCGCCGTCTCGCAGCCGGGGCTGCCGGCCTGCACGACGCCTGCGCCGGTGTCGCTGCCGCAGGCCGCGCACGCCAGCTTGATTCCCACGTATGGCAACACCTGGAATATTGGAGTCTTGTATGGCCCTCATGGCGCACCAGACTTCTTTACCCCTGAAGCGATAGAAGAGTTCTTCGCTGCCGAATGGGAGGTGCATTACAACTCCAACCGTCTTGGCGTGCGCCTTTCCGGGCCCAAGCCGAGCTGGACCCGTGCAAACGGCGGCGAAGCCGGTCTGCACCCTTCCAACGTCCATGATTGCGAATACGCCATCGGCGCCATCAACTTCACCGGCGATTTTCCCGTCATCCTGACCAAGGACGGCCCGAGCCTTGGCGGGTTCGTCTGCCCGGTGACCATCGCCAAGGCCGAGCTATGGAAGGTGGGTCAGGTGAAACCCGGGGACCGGTTGCGTTTCCACCCCATTGGCTTCCAACAGGCCCAGAGCCTGGAACACGCGCAACAGGGCAGCATTGAAGCGCTTGCCGCAATAAAGGCCGTAACGCTCCCTGCCCCTAGCCTGCAACCTTCGAGTACCGTATCGGCCACGGTGCTGGCCGAACTCCCTGCCGAGGGTAGTCGCCCGCGCGTCGTTTACCGGCAGGCCGGCGACGCCTACATTCTCATGGAGTACGGCGACAACGTGCTCGATCTCGCGCTGCGGTTGCGGGTCCACCTGCTGATGGAGGCGTTGAAAGCCGAGCCGCTATCCGGTCTGGAAGAACTCGCGCCAGGTGTGCGCTCCCTGCAATTGCGCTACGACAGTCGCGTGCTGCACCAACAGGCATTGCTCGATCACCTGCTGAGTCTTGAATTGCAACTGGGTGACGTCGCCAACCTCAAGGTACCGACCCGTATCGTCCACCTGCCGATGGCCTTCGAGGACAGCGCGACCCTTGGCGCAGTAACGCGCTACCGCGAAACGGTCCGCAGTGAAGCGCCGTGGCTGCCGAACAACGTCGATTTCCTGCAACGCACCAACGGGTTGGAAACCCGCGAACAGGTACGCGACATACTCTTCGACGCCAGTTACCTGATTCTGGGCCTGGGCGACGTCTACCTCGATGCGCCCTGCGCCGTGCCGCTGGACCCCCGCCACCGCCTGCTCAGCTCCAAATACAACCCGGCGCGCACCTACACTGCCGAAGGCACCGTGGGCATTGGCGGCATGTATATGTGCATCTACGGGATGGACTCCCCGGGTGGTTACCAACTCGTAGGCCGTACGCTGCCGATCTGGAACAAGTTCGTGAAGAACGCGCAGTTCGCCGATGGCCAGCCGTGGCTGCTGCACTTCTTCGATCAGGTGCGTTTCTACCCGGTTAGCGAAGCTGAGCTGGACACGTTCCGCGATGCCTTCCGCGAAGGGCGCGCTGAGATCCGCATCGAACACACCGAATTCGATTTCGCCGAATACACCCGTTTCCTCGATGATAACGCCGAGGACATCACAGCCTTCCAGACCCGTCAGAAAGCCGCGTTCAATGCGGAAGTCGAGCTTTGGCGCGACGATGATCCCGCCGCGGCACAGCCGATTACCGGCGTACCGGATGAAAACGACGACCTCGACGGCCATCTGGTCAGCGCAGACATGTGCGGCAGTGTCTGGAAGGTATTGGTCGAGCCCGGTCAGCGCGTCGAGGCCGGAACGCCGTTGCTGGTGGTAGAGGCGATGAAGATGGAGTTGGCCGTCGTCGCACCAATGGCAGGCGTCGTCAAGTCCGTGCGCTGCCAGCCCGGCAAACCAGTATCCCCTGGCGATGCGCTGATCCTGCTCGACACTGAAGAGGCCGCCTGACATGCAACTGGCGCGGTCCGACAGCCGTGGGAAGGAGCGACCGGAGAACCTCGCTGAGCGCATTTACGGTCAGTTGAAGGACGACATCTTCGAATTCCGCCTGTTGCCTGGTGACCGCTTCTCCGAAGGCGAAATCGCCACGCGCATGGATGTCAGCCGAACGCCCGTCCGTCAGGCGCTGTATCGCCTCGAACGCGAAGGCTATCTGGAGGTGTATTTCCGTAGCGGGTGGCAGGTCCGTCCGTTCGATTTCCAGTACTTCGAGGAGTTGTACGAGCTGCGCATCGTGCTGGAAGTCGAGGCCGTTCGGCGCCTGTGCGAACGGCCGGCCGACCAGCCGACGCCCCTGCTCGATGAGCTCAAAGCCATCTGGAGCGTGCCTGCCACCGACTATCTCTCGGACGGCCGCCAGGTGTCAGCGCTGGATGAACGCTTCCATTGCCAGTTGGTGGAGGCAGCAGGAAACCGGGAAATGGCGCGAATACACGCCGATGTCAGCGAGAAGATTCGCATCATCCGTCGACTGGACTTCACCAAGGTTCCTCGCGTCGAGTTCACCTACCAGGAACACGCCCGCATCCTCGGCGCAATCTTCTTGCGCCGCTACGAAGAAGCACAGCTCTTGCTGAGAGCACACATCGAGATCAGCAAAGCGGAAGTGCGCAAGATCACCCTCCACATGCTTCACGTCGCTCGCGAACGTGCGACACCGGAGAAAGGTGACAGACATGGCTCTTGAGTCCCTGCCCGCCAACAACACCTTATGTTTGTGAATGGAGATCGCACCATGCAACGTCGTAGCCTGATCAAGGCCTTTACGCTTTCCGCATCCCTCGCTGCGATGGGAATGAGCTGGACCGTGCACGCCGCTGTAACCATCAAGGTCGGCATCCTGCATTCGCTGTCCGGCACCATGGCCATTTCTGAAACGTCCCTCAAAGACATGGCGTTGATGACGATCGACGAGATCAACGCCAAAGGTGGCGTCCTCGGCAAGAAACTGGAACCGGTCGTTGTGGATCCCGCTTCCAACTGGCCGCTGTTCGCCGAGCGCGGGCGTCAGTTGCTGACGCAGGACAAGGTAGCCGTCACCTTCGGTTGCTGGACGTCTGTTTCACGCAAGTCCGTTTTGCCTGTCTACGAGGAACTGAACGGCCTGCTGTTCTACCCCGTCCAGTACGAGGGTGAAGAGATGTCGCCCAACGTGTTCTACACCGGTGCGGCACCCAACCAGCAAGCTATCCCGGCCGTCGAATACCTGATGAGCGAAGACGGCGGCGAAGCCACCCGTTTCTTCCTGCTGGGCACCGACTACGTCTACCCGCGCACGACCAACAAGATCCTGCGCGCGTTCCTGCACAGCAAGGGCGTCGACGACAAGGACATCGAAGAGGTCTACACGCCGTTCGGCCATGCCGACTACCAGACCATCGTCGCCAACATCAAGAAGTTCTCCCAGGGCGGCAAGACGGCCGTGGTCTCCACCGTCAACGGCGACTCCAACGTCCCCTTCTACCGCGAACTGGCGAACCAGGGCCTGAAGGCGACCGACGTGCCGGTGGTTGCGTTCTCCGTGGGTGAAGAAGAGCTGCGTGGCATCGACACCAAACCGCTGGTTGGCCACCTCGCCGCCTGGAACTACTTCCAGTCTGTCGAGAACCCGGTCAACGAAAAATTCGTGGCGGATTGGCAAGCCTACGCCAAGGCCAAAGGCCTTCCAAACGCGAGCACAGCGGTGACCAACGACCCGATGGAAGCGACCTATGTCGGTATTCACATGTGGGCGCAAGCGGTCGAGAAAGCCGGCACGACGGACGTCGACAAGGTGCGTGAGGCCATGGCGGGCCAGGCCTTCGACGCGCCGAGCGGTTTCAAGCTGACCATGGACAACACGAATCACCACCTGCACAAGCCGGTGATGATCGGAGAGATCCAGGACGATGGCCAGTTCTCGGTGGTCTGGGAAACCGAAAGCCCCATCCGGGCTCAGCCTTGGAGCCCCTTCATCGAAGGCAACGACAAGAAGCCGGATCACCCGGTGAAAAGCAACTGACGTTGCCCGGGCGTGGCGGTCGGTCCAACCGCCGCTACGCCATCCTTTCTATTGAAGAAAGAGCCGTAGCAATACACGCGGCCCTTTCAGGTCGAGCCCATGCGAGTACTCCTCTCCCGAATTCTTCTGTTGGCGTTGCCCCTGCTGACAGCCCTGTCAGCGCATGCGGGCGACGCTGCGGACTTCGTCGCTGCCAGTTCGAGCAACCAGGCCCGGCTGCTCGAAGCCTGGGCAGCTGACCCGAAAGCCGAGCGCGTGGCCCTGCTCAAGGCGTTGCAGGAAAACCGTCTGGCCGGTGATGACCGCGACGTACCGTTCTATGAAAACGGCAAGACGTTCGTGGCTGCCGAGGGCGAGGCACAACCGTCCAGCCCGCCGCGCAAGGTGCGGTTGAACAATCGCTTGCGCAATCTCATCAACGCGGCGATGGCGACCCATCAACTGTTTTCCGAGACCGCCTCGGAACGGTTGACCGCTGCCCGACAACTGCAGCGCAACGCGCAGCCCGAACAGACGGCCCTGCTCGAGTCCCGCCTTGCCGCCGAGCAAGACACCGAAGTGGCCGAAGCACTGACGCTGGCGCTGGCCAACCTGCAGCTGTCCTCAACAGACCCTGCCGTGCGCCTGAATGCCGTCCGCCTGCTGGGCGAGACCGGGCAACCGCAGGCACGCATACGTTTGCAGAATCTGGTCGATGACACGTCAGAGACCGATAGCGCCGTGCGCAAAGCAGCGGAAACCGGCATCGCGCAGATCGAACGCAAACTGCTGATCGGTGATCTGCTCGGCCAGGCGTTCAGCGGCCTGTCACTGGGCTCGATTCTGCTACTGGCAGCCCTGGGCCTTGCGATCACCTTCGGGCTGCTCGGGGTGATCAACATGGCCCATGGCGAAATGCTGATGTTGGGCGCCTACAGCACCTACGTCGTGCAAACCCTTTTCCAACGCTATGCACCCGATGCCCTTGCGCTCTATCCCATCGTCGCCCTGCCCGTCGCCTTTATCGTCACGGCCTGCATCGGCATGGTGCTGGAACGCACCGTCATTCGCTTCCTCTACGGACGCCCGCTGGAAACATTGTTGGCGACCTGGGGGATCAGCCTGATCCTCATTCAACTCGTCCGCGTAGTATTCGGCGCGCAGAACGTCGAAGTCGGCAATCCCGGCTGGCTTTCGGGCGGCGTTCAGGTGTTGCCGAACCTCGTGCTGCCGTGGAACCGCATGATCATCATCGGTTTCGCGCTGTTCGTCGTCGCCCTGACCTGGCTGCTGCTGAACAAGACGCGCCTTGGTCTCAACGTGCGCGCGGTCACGCAGAATCGCAACATGGCCGCCTGCTGCGGGGTGCCGACCGGGCGCATCGACATGATGGCCTTTGGGCTGGGTTCAGGCATTGCCGGATTGGGCGGAGTGGCGCTGTCGCAGGTCGGTAACGTCGGGCCGGACCTTGGCCAAAGCTACATCATCGATTCGTTCCTGGTGGTCGTGCTTGGCGGTGTTGGCCAGATGGCGGGCAGCATCAGCGCCGCGTTCGGCCTGGGCATCGCCAACAAGATTCTCGAACCCCAGATCGGTGCCGTGCTTGGCAAGATCCTCATCCTCGCGCTGATCATCCTGTTCATACAGAAGCGGCCCCAGGGGTTGTACGCGCTGAAAGGGAGGGTGATCGATTGAAAATGAATTTCAGGCGACGCCTTCGAAAGGCGACGGTGCTCGCGACAGCAATGTTTCGTACAGCGAAGCCATCGATCCGTACGACCGGATCGCAGGCCACCGCAACACTGGCGAGCAATAGCTTTGGCACTCCGCGCTGGTCGACCGATTGCGCCAACCCGACTGCAAACTGCGCCGCACCACTCGGGCACGTCCCACGGAGGCCTTATCCATGACCCAACCCCTCGCTGTCACTGCTGTAGAGAAGGCGGGCCCAAAAGCGACCTTAGCCCTCCTCGGCCTGGCCTTCGCGGTGCTTATCGCCATGCCGGTGCTGTCGCTATTGCCGGCAGACAACCCACTGCACGTCTCCGCGTATACGCTGACCTTGGTCGGCAAGATTCTGTGCTACGCGATCATGGCGCTGGCGCTCGATCTTGTCTGGGGCTACGCCGGATTGCTTTCGCTCGGGCATGGGCTGTTCTTTGCCCTGGGCGGGTATGCCATGGGCATGTACCTGATGCGCCAGGCCGCGGGCGACGGCTTACCCGCGTTCATGAGCTTTCTCGCCTGGAATGAATTGCCCTGGTACTGGTATGGCACGTCAAGCTTCCTTTGGGCGATGTGCCTGGTGGTCCTGGCGCCCGGCCTGTTGGCCTTCGTGTTTGGCTACTTCGCCTTCCGCTCACGAATAAAGGGCGTGTATTTCTCGATCATGACCCAGGCGCTGACGTTTGCCGGCATGCTGCTCTTCTTCCGCAACGAGACCGGCTTTGGTGGCAACAACGGTTTCACGGGGTTCACGACGATATTGGGACACGGCATTGCGACGCCAGGTACGCGCGCTGCGCTGTTTCTCACGACCGTACTGCTGCTGATTGCGAGCCTGTATCTGAGCTGGTACCTGACGAAAAGCAAGTTCGGACGCATCCTGACCGCCGTGAGGGATGCAGAGAATCGCTTGATGTTCTGCGGTTACGATCCTCGTGGCTTCAAGCTGTTCGTCTGGACGCTGTCGGCCATCCTCTGCGGCTTGGCTGGGGCGCTCTATGTCCCTCAGGTTGGCATTATCAACCCCAGCGAGATGGCTCCTACGCAGTCGATCGAGGCCGCAGTATGGGTAGCCCTCGGCGGTCGGGGCACACTGATCGGCCCCCTTCTTGGTGCAGGGGTGGTGAATGGCATGAAGAGCTGGTTCACCGTGGCGTTTCCCGAATACTGGCTGTTCTTTCTGGGCGCGCTGTTCATCGTGGTCACGCTGTTTCTACCCAAGGGCATATTCGGCCTTCTCAAACGTAAGGAGGATGCATGACGTACGCCCCCGGTAACCAGCTCATGCTTGAGCCTGTACTTGACGCGGGCCAAAGCGCAGAGAGCACAGGTCTGGGCCATCGCGCGCAGAAGACCCTCGACGTCCGTCACGGCACCGTACTCACGCTGGAAGACATCAACGTCAGTTTCGACGGCTTCAGAGCATTGCGTGACCTCACCCTTTACATCGGCGTTGGCGAGCTCCGATGCATCATTGGCCCTAATGGCGCAGGCAAGACCACATTGATGGACGTCATTACCGGCAAGACGCGGCCGGACAACGGCGTCGCGTTTTTCGGCGAAACGCTGGATT
>ERZ1023508.285-NODE-285-length-17496-cov-12.891749_pt1 | contig 17496 bp, 28 predicted proteins | sample MGYA00380548_ERZ1023508 | MGnify/ENA primary metagenome ERZ1023508 (study PRJEB33173, sample SAMEA4830311) | metagenome | study: EMG produced TPA metagenomics assembly of the PRJEB25223 data set...
CTAGTATCAGAACCTCTGGACGCGGGTTCGAATCCCGCCGTCTCCACTATAGAGCTCTCAACCATTGCGGTTGAGGGCTTTTTATTTTTGGGTGCACAGATAGTGCACAGAAAATGCACAGCAAATAAAAAACACCCTCTATTTTAGGGTGTTAATTAAAAAAGAGGGATTAAATTTATCATTTTCCGTATAATTTTGACTAGAATATCCGTTATCGTATTTTTCCCAAAATGGATGATTGTTTCTGGGAGAAGGATGAGGATAATTATGAACTTTATTTAAATAAGTATGATTCTTAAATTTTTTTATAGCATCACTTCCAAAACAATATATTTCGGTGTCCTTATCATATTTCAATTCAGTATTACCATTATTACCAATAATTAAACTTTTATTTTCATCTATTTTGAACTCTGATTGGTTAATAAAAAATATGTCTTTTTCCATAAAATCTTTAGCGATATCTCTTGGATCAGATAATTGGTTAATTTTCTCACATGTTAATAGTTCACCCTTTATAAAACTAATAATTCTTCTATATGTTATTATACTGTTTTTATTATACGTATCATTATACACAAGAGGTAAGAAAGCTACATTTTTAGTTGGATAGTTTTTCAATTTTATATTTGAGTAATATATATTTTTTTTATTGTAAGGGCTTTTGCCAATAATTAAGGCTTTTGCTTTTAACATTAATTTCACCTCATAAATATTTTATTATTTCTTTTTGTGTACTAGGGTACAAATGACCATACCTAGATGTGACTTCTTCTGTAGATGAATGGCCTAACCTTTGCGCTATTATCATTGGACTAGCACCATGATTGACTAATATAGATGCGTGAGAATGTCTTAGCTCATGTATTACAATACGTGGGAACATTTCACCATCCGGCAATGTATCATCTAATACTTTTAATGTGCTGGTAAACCATCTATCTATAGTTGATTCACTATAAGCTTTAAAGAATGTACCAAACAATACATAGTTTTCTTTATATATGTTATTCTCTTTATACCAAATTAAATATTTCTGTAAGTCGTCCATCATGTGAGTAGGTAGATATATATCACGTATGGCTGCTTTCGTTTTAGGGGCTGTCACTTCACCGTGATAGTCCGTTTTATTTATATGGATATAATCATCGTTAAAGTTTACATCATCCCATGTGAGCGCTCTAATTTCTCCCTTACGTGCACCACTATAAAATAGTAATTTAAAGAACAATTTTTGTTGTATTGTAGGTAACACCTCATAGAATTGATTAAATTGCTCTAACGTCCAATAATTCAAACGTTTTTGTGTTTCAATTTCGAAGTTGCCTACTAACGATGCAACATTACGCCCTAGATCATGATACTTCATTGCGTGATTCAATATAGAAACTAAGAATACATGCATCTTCTTTAAATAATCTGCAGAATGCTCTTCTTTTAATTTCTGTGTTTGAAACTTCATAATCATTTTTGTATCAATATTAAATACGTCCATTGATTTAAAAAAAGGTAATAGATGATTGTTAGCATGGGTTTTTAATGCTTTCAAACTTGATGATTTTCTTCTTGCTGTATACCAATCAATATATTCTTCTACTAGCTTATCAAAAGGTAACTGATTAATTTGTCCTATTCCTTCAATTTCATCCATTATTTCATTACATTTTTTAACTGCTTCCTTACGTTGCTTAAATCCTTTACGAGTTATATATTGGCGTGTATTTGTCTTATCATAGTATGTGATACGGAAGTAATATGTACCACGTTTAGCATCTTTATGGATGTTGTGGGATAGTTTTAAGTCATGTTGCATGGTGATTCACCTCGATTAATCAAAATAATTCATTGGTTTGTTAAGTTGGGACAATATTTTTTGAATTTCAAATTCTTCATTATGAAGTTCTGTAAGATCACCTCTTACAAATGTATCTTTATCCGTTAGTCCTTCTTCTTCCAACTTTTTTAGAATTTTTAATTTTTCATTAATTCTGTTAGTAACATCAATTAATTTATAGTCATATTTTTGCTTTAAGTGATTATAAAATATATTATTCATATAATTTCTATCTTCGTCAGAAAGTTTAACGTTTTTAAAAAATTTATTATTGTACTTATCTGTAAGGTGAAAAGAAATATCGTTTATAGGAAAATTATATAACTTTTCTGTTATAAGAGAGTTTTCTGAAGTGTACATTGAATTGACCTTATTATTATTGGTCATTGCCTCAATCATACTTTCATCACTTTTGATAACATTGGCACCATGATATTTTTTATAATATTCTCCATTAGTTATATTACTAATATCTTTTTTTATTTCTAATAATTCGTCGCTGTTACTTGATAAAGCGTATATATACTTTTCAAGAATTTCTTCATTGGGTTTTCTTCTTCCTGTTTCTATAGAAGCTACATAACTATAGGAATATCCGATAACCTCGCCTATATCTCTTGTAGTTTTATTCTTCTCTTTTCTTAATTTTCTTAAATATCCACCTAGACTAAATTCGTTCATAAGTTACACCTCCAATATGAATATTAACATCTTTTTGTACACAATAACACAAAAATGTGAAATAAAGCTTGTAAAATAATAATCTATCATTTATACTACAGTTGTACACAGATTTGTGGACAAAATAAAAGGGAGGTTTTATAAATGACAAATTTAGCATATCCGATGCTCTATGTAGTTTACAAAGAACATGGACACACACAGAAACATCTAGCAAAAAAATTAGGTATTTCACCCCAAAGGTTCGGTTTGAAAATGATTGGTAAAACTGCCAACTTTACTCTGCCCGAAGCAAAAATTTTATCTGAATTATATGGAATGCCTATCGATGATCTTTTCAGTAGTTCAATCACAGTAGGATCATAAGGAGGTTATAGAATTGAAAAATTATGTGATTTACATGTTACTACTAATTATAGCCACTTTATTTATTGGATTATTAACAGATATATTCATAGCATTCACATTTTACGGAATTACAGCAATATCAGGATTCACATTTAAAAATTTGGAGGTTAAATAATGAATCAACAACAATTAGAAATTTTAACATTAATATCTTATCAATTAAGAAAGAGTGTTAATGATCAATTTGAATCATATGAACATACAATAACTGAAAATGGTAAAGAAACAACATACCCAATAAATAGAGAACAACATTTGGAAGAAGTAATGAAATGGGCAACACAGCAATTAGAAAACAATTTTGAGATAGGAGAATAGGATATGAAAAACGTTAGAGAAGAAGTTGTGAACAAAGGTAAGGTATTGGTAGATGTATCATATTGCGGTGGAGAATTAAATGGATATAGAAAAGTTATAGATTTAATTGTAGCAAATGAAAAGTTAGATCAATTAATAAAATCATAGGGAGGTTATTTGGATGACGAATACAGAGTATATTGAATTGCAAATTAAAGCGATGATAGATGAAGTAACTGAAACAGAATTAGATATAAAGATTAACGGATTGATAAATCTAGTATGTGACAGACTTGAAAGTCATGAATCATATAGAAAAATGCTTATAAGAGATGGCAAGATATTTGAATCTGAAATTGTAAGAGAATCTATTCAAGATGTCTATAATATACACGCAATTTTAAAAAGTATCAGAACTGATATTAAAGCAATGGTAAGTGACGTGGAGTATTTATATGGGCAAACAAAAAACGCATTATCTGCCGACCAAAGCAAAGATAACGCGTAACACAGATATTTAAATAAATACCTATCAAGAATATAACATAAATGAAAGGTTGGTTGTATGGACGAAACAATACTATATCAAAAACATTTTGAATTTCATTCAAATTTAGATTATATCAATACAACAAGTTTATCCAGAATCAAGGAGATTAGTAAGCGAATCAATTTCGCTTCTATCTCAAGTGATAAACAAGTTTTTAATAATAAAGGTAATTTATATCATCGTGAAAAGAATGATATAGGTGATTACATCAGTAATCTTACTTTAGATTATATCATAATTCCTAAAGAAATTGGTGTTATTTATGGAATTGTAAATACTAAAATTAGTGAAAATGATAACGGTGAAGAAGAAAAGAAAGCGACTTTTAAGTCTGATGCATTCAACAATTATGCAAGATTTATTGCAGATGTAATATCGGATAAAGTAATTTATTCAAACGAATTAGATTCATTTTTAATAGTGAAAAGTAACACGTATGAAGTAATAGACGAAACTAATTTTGCTTTAAATTATCCAGTAGATAACAAACATCAAATAAATGATTTTTTAGAGGTCATGATTGAAATGTATCGAGATCATCTAAAAATTGAACATGGTTATAATATCCTTCCGTATACTATCGCAGGTAACAATTGGATTTACGATTGTAGAAATTTAGAGTTCAGGAAGAAATCACTCAATTCAGATGAATTATATGTAAAAAAATACGATGTTGATGAAAGTGATATTGATACAGATGCACCTAGAAATTTTTATGATTTAGTAACTGAAAATGATAAGAGTAAAAATAACTTAATGTTAGTACACGCATATACAATGTATCGAAAAATGCAACTTATACAAGCAGAAAAATGGATGTTAATGAAAGATTTTGGACGTTCAGGTAAAGGGTTGTTTATGACTACATTTGATGCATTGTTACAGGTCAATAAAGTTAACTTTGACAGTTTAATATCAGGTGGTTTTGAAGCATCTAATGAATGGATGAATTTTTACGGTGCAGATATTGCCCATGCAAATGAAACTGGAGAAATTACAAAAGTAATGATGCGTATATTAAGAAAAATTGCTACTGGTGAAGTCATTTCAGGTCGTGGTATTGGTAGAAATGCATTCACATTTAAAAATAATGCAGTGTTAATTCTTGATACAAATGAAAGTGTAGATACAGGAGAGATTACAGCAAATACTACACGTACAATTAAAATTTCATTAAAAGATAGACCGCTAAATGAAACGGATGAAGAACGTTATCAAATCTTCAAACCATATTGGGATTTCGTACAACCAAATGGTAAAAAGTCAGTAGCAGCTGCCGTTTCATTCTTAATTACAAGTTTGGAGTATCTAAAAGAAATTGGTAGAGAATTTAAATTTAATGATGTAACACTTAAACACTACTTTAGTGAAGATGAATTGACGGAAACGCAGGTTTGTTTATTGAAAGCACTATCCAGACAAAATTTTATATTTTCGGGTGATGAAACGTTACAAAAGTTAATTGAACAAGATTATAAAAGTTTACGTTACAAACAGGCAAAAGATGATATGAAAAAAATTGGTATCAGTATTAATAATCAAAAAAAGATAGATGGTGTAAACACCAAGGTGCATAAAGTTGGAAATCCAGAACTATTTAATATGGCAGTAGAATTAATAACTGAAGAATAAAGGTTACTGTAACTCTTGGTAACGCTTATAGTAACTCTTGAAATGGCTTTATAACAGGCGGTAACTTTTATAACTTTAATTTTCATAGCGTTTTTTAAAGTCTAAAATAATTATGTCTACTATAGGAGAAATAACGGTTATTAGAGTTACCGTATCGCTTAATAAGGAGGTATTCAATGACAGGTTATCATGTAGCAAAATATTTATTAACAAAACGTATTCAAGTTATACCGTTAAATGATTATAAAAAACCGAGTGTTTCATTTGCTGATATAGATATTACTGATGAGTTCATTGAATATCACTCTAATATATACAATCAAACAAATGTGTTAGGTGTACTCACACGTGGTGTGTGGTGTATCGATATTGATGTAGATCATCAAGAAGGTAGTAATGGAATAGAAAGCTTAAAGCAAATTCCATTTTATGATGAAATTGTAACTAATGCACAAAATACATTAGTACAAACAACACCTAGCGGTGGTAAACACATCATATTTTTTAAACGTGAAGGCATCGAATATGGTCAGAAAATAAACTATTTACCGTCAGTAGATATTAAAGCGCATCATAACAATTATTTTGTATTAGCAAAAAGTCGGACAAGTAGAGGTACTTACAAACACAATGGTGTAAATGTATCTAAATATAACGGAGAATTTGAAAATCGTATATTTTCTAAACGTGGTAATTACACACAACAAGTATTAGAACCGTATTCTATGAAACAAGTGCTATCAGACCATAATTTTGACCATTTAGGTGCTAGTAAAGGTGGATTAGGTAAGCAAGCCTATCAACGTATTATAAATGGTGAAAGCGAATATAGAAATGATGATTTATATAAAGCAGCAAGCTATGCGAAACAATGTAACATTGATATTGAACCGTTGCGTATATTAATTGGGGATATTAAAAACGGTGATGTTTTTGATGAGAGAAGTTGGGAGGCGACTGTTAGAAGTGCAGGCTACTAATATTGAAACAAATTATGATAAACAAGCTGAAAAGATAGGATTAATTGTAGGAATACCAGAAGAAATGTATTTTTGTTCAATCAGTAGAGTGTCGGCAGTTTACGTTGAATATATTGATGAGAAGTGGGTGTCGTGGCGTGAAAGCTATGTACCTAATACAAATAGACGCTCAAGTTATAAATTGATTGCTCATGGTGGATTTGAATTGGTTATGGCACGTACTAAAAATTACTTAGGATATATTAAAAAGAATAGAGGGCGATGAAATGAGATACCTATATAACAGTGGCAATAGATATGGAACAGTAACAACTAATAACAATGTACATCGTGTGATTACAGAATATCCTCGTGAAGTATTTTACTTTAACGATGAAGAACTACATCAATATATGGCATATAACGAACTAGGATTTAACGCAATTGATTTTAACGACATGACAATGCAGGAACTCGAAACAGTCTTAATGTGGTGTAAACAGTTAGAGCCTATAAAGTCAGTTAATGAAAACTATTCTAGTTACAACTTAAAGCATATGTTTGAGCGTGAACCTTATGGCTTTTATATATCGAACAGTAACATGAAAGAAGCAATGGCATTAGCAGGATTTAAGCCTAAAAGTGCTGATGATCTAAATTGGTTTTATCCAATAAGTGAACGTAGTATCAAGAAACTTTAATAGTATATTCATTTAATTCTATGTAATTCCAAATTAATTAAAGATATTAGAGATTTTCTATATCTATAATATTTAAAGGGGATTTGCACATGTGGTATAGAGACGTGGTTAATCAAATTGTTGCAAGGCTACCAACCAATATAAGTAATGTATCAGATAGTTATTTAGATACAGTAATCAATCGTTATGTAACTAAGCAAGATGATGTTGATGAAATTAAACAAAGTATCAAAGATATCAAAAGTAGCAAGAAAATTAAAACATACAAAGATTTTATAACTAAAAAATAAGGGAGTTTTTTAAATGGCTAAAGTAAATGAAAAATCAATCGAAGTATTCAATAAGGTAATTGAACCAAAGGTAGAAAATAAGAAACATGTGGCACTGGAAAAGGTTAAAGTGACTGACAAACTTAAAGAGTTTGATTATAAGATGTCTCACTATCGTAATGAAAACGACTATACAATGATTGCTTCACTTAAAAAGGAACAAGGCAAACTAGAAGATGAAATTGTAGCATTACATGAACAAAGTGAAGATGAGAATCACAAATTGTTAGATGAAGATATTAAATCATTTAACAATGCATACGATAAGGAAGTAAATGAATTACGTAATACGAATGATAAATTGATTCAAGAGTTCAATGATAAATTAAATGCTGCATATGAAGTATATGAAAAGATTGCAGCTAACAAAGTAGAAGCTATGCGTAGAGCAACAAGACGCAATTATTTGAACACAGCAATAAGCAATCCAGACCAATGGAGATTAAGTTTACAACGTAATACAAGTTTAGTTGATGATCCATTTAGAACTAATACAGACCCTAGAATAATAGCTAATAAATTTGAACAGAAGTTATTTAACATTAATGGTCGTGCAGATTCAGAATTTAACAACGGAAATAAAAAATGGTAGGGGGAAATTAAATGAGTTACACAGTTTTAAGTCCATTAGAACAAGATTACGCATTAGGGTTTGATGAAAAGAAAAATACTATTATTTTAAAACCACTATATTCAAATACGAAAGTTGGAATAGCTACATCTGATGGTGTTGCAAATTCTAGTATTAATTATAAGAATGGTTCACTTACAAGAAGAGTGTTCAAAAATTTTAAAGATACAGACGGAATAAACATAGTATTGAATAACAGTGAAAACACATTCGTTGCTAATAGTAAAGATAAGGGCGTGCTTACTGTTATTAATGAAGAATATATTGGCTTTGGTATTCAGGTGGATAAAGTTGAAGATAAAGGCGAAGGATTACAAGAATTGGTAGATATAGCCAAGAATAAAAAATCGGTATCAGTACAAAGCTATGCAAGTAAAATAGGTATGGATAACACAACAATTGGTAACGTTGATAAGATAGAATTAATATCTGTTAATACAAAATAAACAACTTATAAAATATTATTGTTATAATATGATTTATGTAGTATAATGTAAGTAGGTAGAAATCTACCATTGAATGCTTTATAAATCATTCAGTTAATTCTTCTGGTAACAATTTTTTAATAGCTTGTTCTTGAAAGTTGCATACTTCCTTATACGCCATCATCACTTGTTCTGTTCTTGTACTTGTGGTGGTGGCTATTTTAATATCAAGAGTTTGTGCATACTTATATAATTCAATAGATCATTCAGTCATCATACATAACTTATGATTGATGTGTGATTAATAGATTGATATTGAACATTGTTAAAGTAAGAGAAAGATTATAAGTTGTTGTGATATTAATAATAGAAGTATTCAAGTTAGAGAATATTATAAGTTATAAGTTGTATTGAATGATGAATAACAGATTGATTCAATGATGATTAAAGAATAAATAATTAGTTCAATAATGATATTGAGATAAGTAATTGTATTTAACTAAATGATTAGATCATATTAAATCCTTTTATAATATCAATAGAAGATTGATTAACTAAATAACTTTGATGAATAAACTTAAATGATTACAAAATGTTTTTGTTCTTTCGTTTGAAGTTAAAATTAAAATAAATTATAAAAATAAAAATTAATAAACAATTATAAATAAACATTCAACATGAACATGAATACAAGAAGTATCTTCATAATAATTCATAGGTTAAATGCTAAATAGTGTTAATAGCTTTATAGCAAACAGTTTGCTAATACAATGATTATAAATCGTTCAATAATAATAATGTGTTCATAGTCTACAAAGAATCACTAGTTAAGCTTAATTGGATATCTAAATCTAATCACAAAACACCTTAATTTATGTGTTAAATAGGACGATAAAATACTAAAATATAGACGTCATACAAGCCATTTAGAGCTTGTTTTAGAGCATGTAACAACAGTGTGATAAAGGCGTTATAAATAATAAATGCATGTCATTTTAGTGCAACTATTACCAGTTGAACAGCATCAAATTAAAAAGGGGAGGCATCTATTAGCCCCCACTTGTTTTGAAGTTGTTTGTTATCGGTCGACAGGTAATCTCGCTAGAATGTTGAAAATGAAAGTTGAAAATGTGTAAAGAAAAGTAGCTTTACATAGTGAAAAATCATTTAGAAAAGGGGAAATTGAATGGCACAAAGAAAATTATTGTCACAACAAAAGAGTAGATTAACTACAGAAGCACAAGAAAACAAACAAGCTACAGAAGTAGCATTACAGCAGTTAACAAAACTATCATCAGAACCACCAAAATGGTTAGATGATACAGCTACAAATGAATGGCATAGAATATTCCCTTTATTAGAAGAATTACCGATTGCCAGTTTAGATTTAGCGCTAGTTTCTGCATATTGCACAGCTTATTCAGATTATATTAACGCCACTATTCGTATGAAAAATGAAGATGCAATTATTGTTACTGAACGTGGTACAAAACTCAATCAAAACCATGCTATAAAAAGGGATGCATTATCGCAGTTAAATAGTATTGCACCCAAATTAGGACTCACAATTGAATCGAGATTAAAGATATTAGATCCTTCAAAAGAAAAGACAAATGGGAAATCAGTTTTTGACATATTTGGTATGGATGAAGATGATGAATAAAAAATAAATCTGTTTCATTATAAGAGTCTAGGAGGGCTACTATGAAATTAAAACGTTGTAAATCAGTTTTGTTGTATAAGGAAGAAATAAAAATTACTGAATACGAATTGTTAACTAGTTATAATCCTCAATTCATTAACAGTAAGATAAGAGCAATACAGGAACAAATCGATGCAATATATCATTTAAACACGTCACATATGATGTGTGATGATGTAGCAGGCGTTATTACTGTTTCTTATCCATTAGAGAAATTAGTTATATGGATAATAGACCAAAAAGAAGAATTGAATCGTTTTAAAACTAATAGTACCAAGAAACTTAATTTATTAAAGAAACTTATCAGTAACTATACGGCAAAGGAACAAAATGAAGTGATGAGATACTTCAAATCTAATGGCAATAACAAGCCGATTAAGACGATTGATAAGTTACAGGTAGATTTATATAAAGTGCATCATCATAAGCGTTTAGAACGCAATAAACAACGTCAAAAAGAGAGTGAAGTTATATATCAAAACTTTGTAGTAGAAGTGAAAGAATCGTTAAATAATGAGCGTGAGGAGTTGGTTGTGTGATTAAAAGTTTAGGAAAAGAAGATTATCCAATTTTAGAACGATACATGCGCAACTATCATAGTATGGTTGATAATTATAAGAATAAGCCTAGCGACATGAATGAACTTCAATATATGAACCTAGAATCAATTGTGAAAGGCATTACACAGGTGTATAACGACAGTGAAGTTAAAATACAACAGATTATAAAGCTCACGTGGTGGGATGATAAGAAGTATACAGATGAAGTGATTGCTGATGTAATAGGTGTGAGTGAGTTAACATTAAGACATGCTAGAGAGGTTATATTAAAACGTGTTGCAAAGGCAGTAGAATATGTATGAAGTATGATAAAGCTACTGTAAAAGAGTTTATATTAAACTACCATAAGACAATTGATAATAACGAAACACGTGATGAAGATATTGGTATAGATGACTTCTTTAATGTGAGTGATCACCCAGTAAATAATGTGTTAGATAATAACAATTTTGAAGATGCAATATTTTTCAACGAATTAGAAACTGTTGTAGAAAGCGTAGGAACTGATAAAGAGTTTTGTTTGTTCCTACTACTTTGTAAGGGCGTTAGTTATGAAAAAATAGGAAGTATATTTGATGTGCAGTCACAACGAGTTAGGCAGATGTTTAATGCGTTGTTGGATAAGTTGATGTGATAAATAAGGGTAGGCACGGCCAAGTGCTTGCCCTATTTTTTTATGTGTAAATGTGGTTTTTGGAAGTTAAATGTATTATAATTAAGGAAATAGGAGGTGAGGAATATGAATATAATAAATAAATTTTATAAAAATATAAACAAAGATATTAATAGGTTTTCTAGTTCTTTTACTAATATTATTTCTCCTCACGATAAGAAAAAAACAATAAATAATGTAAACGTTTATTACCACAAGAAAGATAAAACTTCTGAAGACTGGAAAAAAATAAACGGAGATTACACCAAAGTAGGAAACGATATTAGAAAGGCTATAAAAAATTATGCCAGATAACGAAAAAGAAAATCACGATTTAGATATTATTGATGCTGTAAAACGGTCAGATGTTGATGATGAAGACAAAAAGGATTTAATTGCTACTTTAGAAATGTATAATGGTCCTATTCCACACCCCAAAATCTTAGAGGGTTACGATAAATTAGATCCAGGCTCAGCTAAAAGGATAATTGATAACGGCATAGGGGAATCTGACCACAGACGAAAAATGGAAACCAAGACAATAAATCATGTTGCAAGAAGTTTTTATTTTAGGTTTGTACTCGCTTTTGTTTTAGCTATATTATTTGGGTTTGGCAGTTTCTACTTAATATTAAAAGGGCATGCAGTTTTAGGAACTATATTTGTTGGGTTCACATTTATATCAATGCTAGGAATATTTACTGGAGAATCACAAAATAATAATATTGAAGATAAAGAAGAAGAAAGGCAGTAACCGTATCTTAATTGATGCGGTTATTTTTTTATTTACATATACGAACAAGTGTTCTATTATATTCATGAGGTGATTATATGATTCCAAATTTAGATTGGAATAAAAACTTTCAAGAATTTCAAGAAATATTAAATTCTGGTATTAATCCAGAGTGGTTGTACAATGCCAAAGCGAATATGATTTTAAATCCTGCATACACAGGAGAAGGTAAACAATTTTTCTTCACAAAAGATATTATAAAAGCTAGTAAAACGATTCCATTCTTTTGAGGTGATTATATGAAACCAATTAATCCAGATGTTCCAGATGAATATAAATATACAAGTGACTACCGAGAAATCCCTAGAGAATACCTTAATCCACGTATACCAAAAGGGCGTGGAATCGTTAAGTGGCAAGCGTTTAAGACGATGCCCGAACAATATGAGCAACTAGAACAATACATACAAGACCAAAATAAAATTGAAAAACCGATATTAGACGACGATCAATTGAATGAACTTAATAACACATTGCTTTTCAAAATGTACAATGAGCCATCAATTGAATTACGTTACTTCGAGAATGGATATATTAAAACGAAAGTAGGTTACATTCATAAAGTAGATGTGTATACAAAAACACTACATATGTATGAAGATACTGGAATGTGTGTGTTGAATTTAAAAGATATATTGGAGATAAAATAAAAAGGGCACAGTAGTGTGCCCTTGAAAATTATTAATTAATTGGTTCTACTTCGTCTAAAATTTCATCTTGTCTTTTTTCCATTGCTTCCATTTCTTCATCACCGTACATTTTATCGGAAAGTCCGAAATACTCTTCTTGTAGTTTTTCTTCTTTAGCTTCTTGAGCTTTTTTTGCTTCTTGTTCTTTGGCATATTCTTGTCGTGCGAATTCTGCCATTTCTTCTGAAGCATGTGCATCTGTTCCACCTTCAATATTTTCTCTAGCCCATTGTTCTTCGTCAATTGGTTCTTGTTCCACTGGTGCTTGTTCTTGCGATTGAACAGGTTGTTGTTCCTGTGTATTAACTTGCTCTTGTGTTTGAGTAGTTTCATCTTGTGAAGCTACTTGTTCATCTGATTTAGATTTTTCATCATCAGTTTCCTTACTATCAGTAGACTTCTTATCGTCATTAGATTTTTTATCATCTTTTTTAGACGATTTAGTTTCTTTCTTATCTTCTGACTTGCTTTCTTCTTTATTCCCACATGCTGCCAATACTAAGAAACTTGCTAATAATAAAAATAAGACCTTTTTCATTCTACATATCCCCTTTAAAATAAATTGTTATCTAAATTGTACTATACTTAAAAATTAATAGTGATAACAAAAAGTTATGATTAAAAATATTATTTATGAATATACTTATATTAGATTTTGATAAAAAGATTAAGTAGCACTAACTGTTAAAGTGGTGTGATAATTTTAAGTAGTGGTTATTTTTGTATGAATTTATGTTAGAATATTCAGTAAAATAATTTTTTTTAGGAGTATATATATGATTCAATCTATAAATCATGTGACCTATTCAGTGTCAGATATCAGTAAATCTATTAATTTTTATAAAAACATTTAAAAGCAAAAATTTTAGTAGAAAGTGATAAGTCAGCTTATTTCACATTGGGTGGTCTATGGTTAGCGCTTAATGAAGAAAAGGATATACCTAGAAATGAAATTCAATACTCGTATACGCATATGGCTTTTACAATTGATGAAAGTGAATTTGGTGAATGGTATCGATGGTTAAAAGATAACAACGTGAATATATTAGAAGGACGTAATAGAGATATAAGAGATAAACAATCAATATACTTTACTGATCCAGACGGCCACAAATTAGAATTACATACAGGTACATTACAAGATAGGTTAAATTATTATAAAGAAGAAAAGCCACATAAGAAATTTTATGAATAGGATGAAGTAGATGAAACAGACAATATTCGTGAATGACAACATAAAGTTAAGAGATGCGTCAGATGGAGACGCAAAAGAATATATTGAGATTCCATTTGATGAAGAATTATTGAAAATGTATGGCTCTGAAATGAGCGTAAATAAAGAAAAATCATTAGATAAAGCAATGTCATTAGTTAATGAGATAAAGGGTAACCCTTATGAATGGGCTATTGAATATGAAGAAAAGTTTATTGGACAAGTTAGATTAACAATAGACAATGAAAATAATAAAGCTAAGTTTACGATAGGTATATTCAATCCTCAATATTGGAATAAAGGTATTGGAACAAAGGTTTCAAATGCAATATTGAACTTCGGTTTTTCTGAATTAAAACTTCACAGAATTTATTTGAAGGTACTTGCTTATAACAAAAGAGCTATTAAATCGTATGAAAATGTAGGATTCAAAATTGAAGGTGAAGAGAGAGAAGGAGCTTTTATTAATGGGAAGTATGAAACTGATATTCACATGAGTATTTTAAAAAGTGAATATGAGCAATCAAACGTATAGTTATATGATTATTCATTTTCCGATGCAGCACAGAGTGAATGTCAGAGTGATAAAATATTAGAACTCAATTTTGATTTTTACTGGTTTATTCTTATTTCCGTGATTTTGACATTAGTAATTCACCAATCCTTATAACAATAAGGTGAGGTAACGAATCGTTCTCTCATCTAACACTCAAAAAAGTAAAAGCTGTTTTGACAAAAATGAATAATAGTAAATAAATATATGTAGTGAATTTTAAACTCATCTTGTATTAGTGTGCTTTTTAGAAGATAATTAAAAATAACAATAATTAAGAGGTGAATAACACTTGAATAGATTGGATAGTAAAACTGTTATAATAATTATTGGTGTAATCAGTTTAATGATATTCGCTTTTATTTTTACGGTTGGCTACATATTAAGTAATATAGATCCTAAAAATAAGTTGGAAGGTTACACAATCGCTATTAGTTTTATTGGTATTTTTGCTACATTTGGCGGTGCCTATTTGGGTGCTCGTATAGCAGGTGAATACACTTTAAACGCAGTGGAAAAACAAAATGAGAAAGAACAGCATAGTAAAAATATAAAAATAAGAAATAAAATGACTTTATCGATAGTTAGAGTTGAGGATGAAATTTCAGGTTTATCAGAGCACTTGAGCTCTTTTTACGAAACGAATGATCCTAAAGGTTTGACAGAAAGTAATGTTATAGTTGATGTTTTCGCAACCCCATTCTTAGAAATATCAAAAAACGATGAAACGTATGAAAGTGATAAAGATATTTACATACCAATGTTACAATTTATTTCGGCGTGTAATAGAATGCAAAATTATAGTAGTCATTCATTTGATTACTCGCTACCCAGTGAATTAAATCAAACTATAATAACGGGATATAGAGATATATTTTTAAATGAATCCGAAATTTGTGAAAGAAAAGAAAAAGAAACAGATTACCATCCATATATAGTAGATGCATCCATTATATTTAATATTTTAGTAAAAGAATTAAATGTTTTAAAAGAAAGAGTATTAGAAGAAGATTTGTATAACAGTATTGGATTTATTGATGGTGAATATCATGAACAGAGAGTTTATAAAATTGGTAATTATAAATAAGAACACAATCAATCATAGAGTGCACAAATTTTTGTTGTTTTTACAATTTTAACATTTTACACTCAACTAGTAAGGCAATGTAAACGTTGATATGACAATGCTTATAGCGATTTTTAAACGTATAGTTAAACGGTATAATGAACTCCCGCCGTCTCCACTATATAGCTCTCAATCCTTGTGGTTGAGGGCTTTTTATTTTTGGGTACACAAATAACAACTATTTTAAGATCAGTGAAAATTTATGATATATATGTATAATTTGGACGTAAGAGGGCAATTAAGACGATTGATAAGTTACAGGTAGATTTATATAAAGTGCATCATCATTAGTGTGTAGAACGCACTAAACAGCGTCAAAAAGAGAGTGAAGTTAAAATACAACAGATTATAAAGCTCACGTGGTGGGATGATAAGAAGTATACAGATGAAGTGATTGCTGATGTAATAGGTGTGAGTGAGTTAACATTAAGACATGCTAGAGAGGTTATATTAAAACGTGTTGCAAAGGCAGTAGAATATGTATGAAGTATGATAAAGCAACTGTAAAAGAGTTTATATTAAACTACCACAAGACAATAGAGAATAACGATACACGTGATGAAGAAGTTGGTATTGATGAATTCTTTAATGTAAGTGATCAACCAGTAAATAACGTGTTAGATAATAACAATTTTGAAGATGCGATATTTTTCAATGAATTAGAAACTATAGTAGAAAGAGTAGGGACGGATAAAGAGTTTTGTTTGTTCCTACTACTTTGTAAAGGCGTTAGTTATGAAAAGATAGGAAGTATATTTGATGTGAGGCACAACGAGTTAGGCAGATGTTTAATGTGTTGTTGGATAAGTTGGAATGAAAAAAGGGCTATTTTAAAGCCCTTTTTAAGTTACTATCTTTCATTAATTATGAAGTAAATGAATATAGTGATTATTATTAGCATAATCAAAGTACCAATAAATGGTACAGAGCTTAAAGATAATGTTGCAATGATAAAACCAATAGAAATTAATATTTGAAAAATCGCCGTAAGTGAAAAATCGCCCTTTAATATCAAATATGAGAAAAAAATAGTGGCACATAGTAATACTAAAGTAATAAAAATAAGACCTAAGATGCTTAAAGTTCCACTAAGATAACCGTCAACAAATAAATTTTTAACTTTTACTTTTGCACCATATTGAGAAACAAATGAATCAACAGTAGATTTCAAAGTAAAAAATAAAAAGACTGAAATAATCAGTGTAATAAAGTTCCAAGCACTTTTTTTAATATCTTCTAAAATTTCATCCAAGTAAATCCCTCCAAATATTTTTATAAATAATTTATCATAATACTCTAAAAATAAAATGTTATAATTCCTAAATGTTGTATTTTTTATTCTTAAATGTAATGTTTATTTATTAAAAAAACGATTGGGATATTAAAATGCACAAATATATGTTTGTTTAAAATCCAATCAAAAAAAAGAATTTTTGCAGCAATTCCTAGATCTATTATTTTATGGAGTATTATAGAGGGGAAGTAAAAATTAATATAAAATCATTAGAGCACAGGCACTTATGTGCTCGCCCTATTTTTTTATGGTATAATGTATTTACATATGAATCGCTAGCCTTTTCTCAAATATCTTTTTATATCCACCACCCACACATGTCACTGGGTGGTTATTTGATGATTTTATACGTAGGTAGTACGAAATGTTAAAAAATCTACAAAAATATCAAATTAAATGTTATGATTAAACCCCTACTACTGTCTCCTAAAAATTAAAAAAGGAGATTTAATATGATAAATATTATT
>ERZ1023508.286-NODE-286-length-17464-cov-6.440749_pt1 | contig 17464 bp, 16 predicted proteins | sample MGYA00380548_ERZ1023508 | MGnify/ENA primary metagenome ERZ1023508 (study PRJEB33173, sample SAMEA4830311) | metagenome | study: EMG produced TPA metagenomics assembly of the PRJEB25223 data set...
AAGTGCCTCAAGCAGAACGGGACGATCGTAGGGCTCGCCGAGAAATGGTTCGGCTTCACACCTGATGCAGATTCGGCAGCGGCGAAGGTTCAACATGGATTCGGCGTGGCCGGCTTGCCTGGCTATGAGGACAAGGACGTGGCGCTGGAGTGTCGTGCGTGAGCGTTCCCAGTGCACCGATTCTCGAGCTGGTGGGCCTGCACAAGCAGTATGGCAACCTGCTGGTGCTGCAGGGTATCGATCTGCGTGTACGCACCGGTGAGCTGGTCTGTGTGATCGGTCCTTCGGGATCGGGCAAGAGCACCATGCTTCGGTGCTGCAACCGCCTGGAGGAGCCGAGTGGTGGGCAGGTCGTAGTCGACGGCATCGACCTGATGAGCCCCCGCGTGGACCTGAATCGCGTGCGGCAGAAGATTGGAATGGTATTCCAGCAGTTCAACCTGTATCCGCACCTGAACGTTCTGGGCAACGTGACACTGGCGCTTAGACGCGTTCAGAAGCTTCCCCGTGATGAAGCTGAGCACCAGGCGCTTGAGGCGCTGCGTCGCGTGGGGCTGGTCGATAAGGCGAATGCATGGCCTGGTGCCCTATCAGGCGGACAGCAGCAACGGGTAGGAATCGCGCGGGCCATTGCGATGGAGCCGAAAGTGGTTCTGTTCGACGAACCCACCAGCGCGCTCGATCCAGAGTTGGTCGGTAGCGTTCTTCAGGTCATGCGGGAGCTGCGCGAAACAGGCATGACAATGCTCGTCGTCACGCATGAAATGGCGTTTGCGCGTGCGGTCGCCGACCGAGTCGTATTCATGGAAGGCGGCGTGATCGTCGAGGAGGGGCCGCCCGAGCAGGTCTTCGGCGATCCCCGGGAGCCCCGAACCCGTGCGTTCATCAACGGAAGCCGTCACTGAGGTCGAGATGGATATTCACCGCCTGATCGAGACGTTTTTCAACCTGTCCATCGCGGCGCAGTATTGGCCAGACATCCTGAAGGGCATGCAGGTTACCGTTCTACTGGGACTCGCTGTGATCGTAAGCGGCCTGGCCTTGGGCCTCATGCTTGCCCTACTGCGTAGCTGTGACCGGGTCTGGTTGAACTTACCGATCATACTCTTCGCAGATGTGATGCGTTCGCTGCCCCCGCTTGTCGTCATCATCATGTTGTTTTTCGCCTTTCCGTACATCGACCTCTCGATGTCGGCGTTCACGGCCACCTGGCTCGCCCTTTCGCTCATTCTTGCCGCCTATGCCGAAGAAAGCCTATGGGCTGGAATCAGCAGTGTTCCTCCGGGCCAACATGAAGCGGCACGCAGCGGAGGCATGTCCTGGGCGCAGACCATGGGGTGGGTCATTCTTCCGCAAGCGTGGCGCATTGCCTTGCCAGGTTTGACGAATCGCGTGATTGCCATTGCGAAGAACACGGCCCTTGGATCGGTCGTGGCGGTGAGCGAGATCATCAACAATGCTCAGTCCGCCAGCAGCAACACCGGAAACCCGACACCTCTGGTACTTGGGGCGTTGGCCTACCTGGCGATATTCATTCCTCTCGTGCTCTTCAGCCGTTGGCTGGAATCACGGCTTGCCTGGAAACGCTGATGGACGCCTTGCTGGAAAGCTTTTTCAACGTAGACATCTACCGTCAGGTCCTTCCCTATCTCTTGCAGGGGCTTTGGACCACACTCTGGCTGTCCGCATTGGTTGTTCCGCTGGGGATCGTTGGAGGCCTGGCGCTTGCCATCGCGGCCACCCAGACCAAGAGACGATGGGTGCGCATCGTGGTTGCAGTCTATGTCGATCTGTTCCGCGCATTTCCCCCATTGGTTCTGCTGATCCTCATCTATTTCGGATCACCTTTTCTGGGTGTCGAATTTCCAAAGCTGATGGCGGTGGCGATTGGCTTCATGCTCAACAACTCCAGCTATTTTGCCGAGGTGTTCCGTGCCGGGTTGGGCAGTATTCCCGCTGGCCAAGCGGAAGCTGCACGGGCGAGCGGGCTGACCGCGGTACAGACGTTGCGGCATGTACTGATCCCGCAGGCAACACGTAACGTATTGCCTGATTTACTCGGTAACGTCATCGAAGTCATCAAGATGACCTCACTTGCCAGTGTCGTAGCGCTCCCGGAACTGCTGAAAGCCGCCCGCGACGCTCAATCGATGCTTTATAACCCGTCACCGATCGTACTGTGTGCGCTCCTTTATCTGGTAATTCTGTGGCCGCTGGTGCGGTGGTTGACCTACATGGAGAAGCGGCGGCGCCTGGGGCAGGCGTGAATGCACGCCGCCGCGAGGTGACGGCTATCGTGGGCAGGCAAGATCGCCTTCAGGGCATTCCATCTGTTTGGCGAGCGTCTCGGTTCGCTCACGGGTCAGGTTGGTCAGGCAACTGCTATGGACCATGGGTTGGGCCGACCCGCCTTCGACCCCCGAGGCAATGAAGGTGCATTCGGCATCGCGAAAGGTGATCCATGCACGCTGCGCATCCTTGAGCTTGCTTCGGCTCTCCTCGCTGAGGCGTTTTCGCAGCGTCTGATAGGTCTGGTTGAGCGCAAGATCAGCGGCTCGGTAAGCCTGATCAGTGCACGCGTTCAAGTCCATCTGGGTCTGCGCTGTTGCACATGGGTCGGTTTGCGCAAAGGCGGGCACGGGCGCGATAAGCGCGGCAATTAATAGAGCTGATCTGTAATTCATGGGGAGTCCTTGCTACGGCGCGGGTAGCGTTTGATTGCCGTCAGTAAGAGTCGAATTGGCAGTTGTAAGGCTGCTGGCGGTCCACTGGGCTATTGGATCAGATTCGGGATGGGCCAAGGTCCACCCCGGCGCCGCGTATCGAGGCGCCACAGGGGTGGCGACCGTTTACGTTAGGGTCTGTTGCTTGTTGATGCGCGCCATGGTCGGTGCGCTATCTCGCCGTCCAGCCGCCGTCGATACTCCATGCGGCGCCTCGCACCTGGACTGCGGCGTCGCTGCAGAGGAATAGGGCCAGTTCACCCAGTTGCTCTGGTGTGACGAACTCAACTGAAGGATGCTTCTCCGAGAGCAGCTCGCGCTTTGCTCGCTCGGGATCGCCGTGTGCTTCTGCCAGTTTGTCGATCTGTTTTTGTACCAGCGGCGTAAGCACCCAGCCCGGGCAGATGGCATTGCAGGTCACACCCGTTTTCGCCGTTTCGAGGGCGATGACCTTGGTCAAGCCGACTACGCCATGCTTGGCAGCGACGTAGGCGGATTTCTCGATCGACCCTACCAGTCCGTGCGCGGACGCGATGTTGATGATGCGGCCCCAGTTGCGTTCCAACATGCCTGGCAGCGCAAGCCGGCTGGTATGGAAAACCGCGCTGAGATTGAGCGAGATAACCGCGTCCCAGCGCTCCACCGGGAATTCCACCACCGGTGCAACGTGCTGGATGCCTGCATTATTGACGAGGATGTCGATACCGCCGAGATCGCTGTCTGCATACGCTTGCATGTCGGCGATGGCCGCAGGGTCCGACAGGTCTGCGCCGTGATGCAGAATCTTTGTGCCGAAGCCCTCGACGCGGGCTCGGGCGGCGTCGATATCACCAAAACCGTTGAGCAGTATGTTGGCGCCTGCCTGTGCCAGGCGCTCAGCGATACCGAGCCCGATGCCACTGGTAGACCCGGTAATCAGAGCTGTCTTGCCGTTGAGGTTCATGGCGGTTCCTTTTTGTTCTTGGCTATGTGTCTACGAACATTGGGGCGAATACGCGTTCCGTGTTGATGGTAGTCTCGTTGCCATTCAAGGGAGTGTCAGGTTATGACCATCGTTCGATACATTGCTGCCATTTCACTGTACGCACTGGCAGCCAATGCCTACGCCGAGCCGTCGCTACAACCGTTGAAGATAGGCGACGCCGTGATACATGTCGAAGTCGCGTCGGATCCGCAGGCACGCCAGCTGGGCCTGATGTACCGAAAATCCCTCCCGAAAGACCAAGGCATGCTGTTCCGCTTTGAGCAGCCGGGTATTCAATGCCTTTGGATGAAGAATACGTTCATCCCACTGACCGCGGCATTTCTGGATGAGACGGGGAAGGTCGTCGATCTGATTGATCTTGAACCGCAGAGCCTGGAGACACGCTGCGCGAAGGCGCCGGCGGTTTATGCCATCGAGGCGAATCAGGGGTGGTTCGAGAAGCACCACGTTCGCCGGGGTACGACTGTTGACGCAATCGAGGACTACGTAGCGGAGTGAACGGAGGTTGTTCTACGAGACGACCGACACTTCGCAGCCGTTGTGTAACATCCTTTCAGCTCTCTGAAAGCGGCTGAGGCTCATAAAAATGTCATTGCGGGCCTGCTGCGCCTATCGTTGCACCGCCCGAGGTCGAGGCAAGGCTCAACGTCAAACGTCACCGTACAGCGTCTTAACCTGGGACCGATACGTTTGATAAACCGCCTGATATCGTTCCACGTTTTGCGGGATCGGCTCGGCACGACTGGCGGGATCAATCGCAACGCAGCGCTCGCAAAGCTCCGCCAACGATACGTCCCGCCCGCGGTGCCGCTGCTCGCACCAGGCCGCTTGAATAGCGCCTCCGAGGGCAGCGGCTTCGCTGTGTGTGGTGCGCACGACGGGCGTATTCATGATATCCGCCACCATTTGGCGCCATAGCGCGTTGTTGGATCCGCCGCCGATTACCCGAATCGCCTGGCTTTCAATGCCGCTCGCTCGAAGCAGATCCAGCCCATGACGCAGGCCGAAGGTCACGCCTTCCACAACAGCGCGGCAAAGGTTGGCGCGGGTGAGGTTTTGCGTCGTGAGTCCATGCAGGGTCGCCGTGCCATGGGGAAGGGCAGGTACCCGCTCGCCATTCAGGAACGGAAGCATCACGACGCCTTCAGCTCCGATCGGGGCTTCACTCAGGAAGCGATTGAAATCCTCCAGCCCAATCTGCAACAGGTCGCGTATCGCGGCGTTTGCGTTGGTGAGGTTCATCGTGCAGATCAGCGGCAACCAGCCACCGCTCGACGAGCAGAAGGCCGCTACCGACGGGTGTTGACTGACGATGGGCGCATCGGAATACGCGTAGAGCGTTCCAGAGGTACCCAGGCTCATCGTGACGACGCCGGGCGTGATGTTGCCCGTACCGATGGCACCCATCATGTTGTCTCCACCGCCACTTGAAACGATCACGTCGGGGCTCATCCCGAGCCGCTTTGCCAGGTCAGGCCGCAGCGTGCCAACTGCCTGATCTGCTTCGATCAACGGAGGCAGTGCCTGTTCGAGCCGTCCAGTTGGGTCCACCCGGTTCAATAGGTCACGGTCCCACTGCCGCGTGCGAATGTTGAAATAGCCTGTGCCTGAAGCATCGCCATATTCGGCGCTGTAGCGGCCGGTGAGCCAGAAGTTGAGATAGTCATGAGGCAGCAGGACATGCGCGATGCGCTCGAAGATTGCTGGAAAATGCTTCTGCATCCACGGTAGCTTCGAGAGTGTGTAGCCCGGTGCGATGGCGATACCCAGCCGATCCAGTGGGCCTTCCGTGCCACCCAACATGACAAGCAATGCGTCCTTCTCGGCGGTCGTTTCGGTATCACACCATAGCTTGGCGGGGCGAAGCACATGGCCTTCGGCATCCAGCGTGACAAGGCCGTGCTGCTGGCCCGAGACGCCAATTGCCCTGATCAGTCTTCCATCCACTCCGGCTTCGGCGATTGCGGCATGGGTCGCTTGCTCGAATGCAGCGGTCCACTGCGCAGGATCTTGCTCGCGCCGGCCGTTGGCCTCGCTGACGAGCGTGTGGGAGGCGGAGCCTATGCCGAGCGCTTGGCCGGTCTCGGCATTCAGAACGACGGCTTTCGTGCCTTGTGTGCCGCAGTCAACACCCAGGTAGAGTGCATCGCTCATCGTGAAATCTCCGTCTGTTCTGCCTGGTGCAGCGAGCCTGTTGGGGCTTAGTTCGTGTGTCGCGACGGTCCGACAATCGATGAAGTCGCGGTGGCAGCGCGCGCTGCCACCGTCATGAAGCGATCTAAACGCCGAGGCGTTCGGAAATCATCTTCTCGAGTTTCATCTGATCGGCGTTGAAGGTACGAATGCCTTCAGCCAGCTTTTCAGTGGCCATCGGATCTTCATTCATTTGCCAGCGGAACTGAGCTTCGGTTAGCGCAGCCGGGCGGGGTTCGCGCTGGCCGTCGTCCCGTAGGCGAACCGCCAATTCACCTTCGCGGCTCTCGAGCTCCTGCAGCAGCGCGGGGCTTATGGTCAGACGGTCGCATCCGGTGAGCGCGATGATCTCGTCCACATTCCGGAAGCTGGCACCCATGACAATCGTGGGGTACTCATGGCGCTTGAAGAATGCGTGAATGGCGCTGACGGATTTCACACCCGGCTCTTCCTCGCCGGTGTAGGTGCGGGAGGTATCCTGTTTGACGTACCAGTCCAGGATGCGCCCCACGAACGGGGAGATCAGGAACGCCCCGGCTTCCGCGCATGCACGCGCCTGAGCCATATTGAAGATCAGTGTCAGGTTGCACTTGATGCCGCGGCTTTCAAGAACGCGCGCCGCCTGGATGCCTTCCCAGGTCGCCGCAATCTTGATCAGGACCCGATCGGTATCCACACCCGCCGCCTTGTAGTGCTCGATGAGCTCTTCAGCTTTGGCCAGCGTTGCATCGGTATCAAAGGAGAGCGCCGCCGGTACTTCGGTGGAGACCTTGCCCGGTACACGCTTGAGGATCTCGGCGCCCATCAGCACAGCGAGGCGATCGCAGGCCTTCTGGACGGCCTCTTCGGGCGAGCCGCTGCTTTGCTTTGCCCAGGCCAGCACCTGGTCGACTTGCTCGGGGTAATGTCCGGCCTGGATGGCCTTGAGCACCAGGGACGGGTTGGTGGTGGCGTCTTCCGGGCGGAAGCGCTCGATCGCTTCCAGCTCCCCGGTGTCGGCGACTACCAGAGTATGGCGCTTGAGCTGTTCGAGCAGTGTAGGCATGCGAGTTCTCCTTGAGTGATGGCAGGCCGAAAGGCGAATTCTGACACGCCTGGCGATTCTGTCACTCGTCGAGCAGGCGCTGGAGCGTTGCTGAGACACCGAGCGTGCGCAGGCTGTTCAGGTTTCGCTCGAAGGATGCGACAAAGGCCGGGCTCGTGGGAATGCTGCGTCCAAAGATTTCTTCCACGCCCAGCACACGCTCGCGGGCCTTGGTGTCGTCCGAAACCAGCGACTGACAGAACGCAAGTCGTGGATCGATCATCCGGTACCGGTTGCCGTGCTCATCCACGCCCTTGAGGTAGTGCGCCCATGCCGCGACCACTAGCGAGGCCCGGTCAAGCGCCTTGTCGTCCGCGATCAGACGATTGATGGTCGGTACGGTAAATTTCGGGAATTTTGATGATCCGTCCGAGCAGACGCGTTCGAGCTGGTCGGCAATGGCCTGGTTGGAAAACCGTTCAATGAGCGTGTCCTTGTAGGTTTCCAGATCGATCCCGGGGACTGCGGCCAACTGCGGGGTGACATCAAGGTCCATGTACGTTCGGATATAGCGGGCAATCAAAGGGTCGTTCATGGCTTCGTGCACGAAGCGGTAGCCCTTGAGTGTCCCGATGTACGTCAGTGCAAGATGGCTGCCGTTGAGCAGCTTGATCTTCATCTCTTCATAGGGCGTGACGTCATCGGTGAACTGGACACCTACCTTTTCCCAGGCTGGGCGACCGTTGACGAACTTGTCTTCCAGCACCCATTGGAGGAAGGGTTCGCAGACGACAGGCCACGCATCCTCGATGCCGTGTTCGCTTGCGAGCCGAGCCTTATGCTCTGGGCTGGTCATGGGCGTGATCCGATCGACCATGGCATTGGGGAACGTGACGTGATCCGCGATCCAGTCGCGCATGGACGCATCGGCCAGCGCGGCAAAGCTCAGTAACGCCTTGCGAGCCACCTCACCGTTGTGGGGAAGGTTATCACAGGACATGACGGTAAACGGCGCAACGCTCAGAGCACGTCGTTGCCGCAGTGCCGAGAGGAGATAGCCGAATACCGTCTGCGGTGTGGCCGGATTGGCCAGGTCATGCTGGATGCCGGGCAAATCCGCGTTGAATTCGCCTGTGCTGTCGTCCATGCAATAGCCGCCCTCGGTGATAGTCAGCGAGACGATGCGGATGGCAGGGCTCGCCAGCCGATCGATCAATGCTGACGGCGAATCACTCGATAGCAGCATGTCGCCAATCACGCCGACTACGCGCACTTCGGTATCGGGCGAATCGCTGAGTTCCATCATGGTGTAGAGGTAGTCCTGACCGGCCAGAGCATCGCGCATCGCGGTGTCTTCTGGACGCAGACCAACGCCGCAAATTCCCCAATCCAGTGCTTCGCCCGCATTCATGAGCGCCTCGGTGTAAATGGCTTCATGGGCGCGGTGAAAACCACCTACACCGATATGGGCGATTCCTTGTTGTCGAGACGTCAGGTCGTAGCCGGGCTTCGCAACCGTTGCGGGCAGCTCGGATAGATTCTTCTGGTTCAGTTTCATGATGCTTCACCTGATTGTGTGCCGTGCGGCCGCCTATGGGGGCGGCTGACGTGATAGGGCGTCGCGGTCGCTTTTACGCTGCCTGTTTCATGAGAGGGCGAATGGCCTGGCCCTGCGCGTCGAATAAATGGCAGCAGTCGGCGTCCAGGCGCAGGCCAAGGCGGTCACCGTAGCGGTCTGCGAAATCACCCCGAATCCGTACTGTGAGGTTCTCGCCGGATTGGGCTTGTACGTGGCAGAACGTATCGCTCCCAAGGCGTTCGCTGACATCGGCCGTAACATCGAACGACCCTGTTCCGGCGGGCACCACCTCGATATGCTCCGGCCGGATGCCGAGCGTTACCGGCGATCCCACGGCCGAGGTGTCGGTGGCGCGAGGCAGGATGATGGAGCAGCCCGCATCCAGCCTGACCTCGCAACCGGTCGAGTCGCTGCGCGTCAGCGTGCCCTTGAGAAAGCCCATCTTCGGTGTGCCGATGAAGCCTGCCACGAACAGGTTCGCCGGATGGTGATACAGCTCCAGCGGCGAGCCGACCTGCTCGATCCGGCCACCACTCAGGACGACCACCTTGTCGGCCAGGGTCATGGCTTCCACCTGATCATGGGTTACGTAGATCATGGTGGCTTCGAGCTCCTTGTGCAGACGCGCGAGTTCAAGGCGCATCTGTACGCGAAGCGCGGCGTCCAGGTTCGAGAGCGGCTCGTCGAAAAGAAATATCTTCGGATTACGAACGATCGCTCGGCCTATGGCAACGCGCTGCCTCTGGCCGCCAGACAGTTGCTTGGGTTTTCGCTCCAGCAGCGCGTCGAGTTCAAGGATGCGGGCGGCGTCGTTGACTTTGCGCTTGACTTCGCGCTTGTCGACCTTGGCGAGGTCCAGTGCAAACGACATGTTCTTGCGCACCGTCATGTGGGGGTAGAGCGCATAGGTCTGGAACACCATCGCCAGATCACGCTTCGCCGGTGTTTCATCCGTGATGTCACGGCCATCGAGGCTGATGGTGCCGGATGTCACTTCTTCCAGCCCGGCGATAAGTCGCAGCAGGGTGGATTTGCCGCAACCAGACGGGCCGACAAAGACCACGAACTCGCGATCGTTGACGTCGAGGTCGATACCCTTGATTACCTGATGGCCTTCAAAGCCTTTTTGCAGGTCACGTATTTTCAGGTCGGCCATGTCAGGCTCCTCCCATCGAGATCGAATGGTTCATTTCACGGCGCCGAACGACAGGCCACGTACGAGCTGCTTCTGACTGATCCAGCCGAAGATCACGATGGGTGCGCAGGCAAGGGTGGAAACAGCGGACAATTTCGCCCAGAACAAACCTTCCGGGCTTGAGTAGGAAGCGATCAGCGCGGTCAGCGGCGCGGCTTGTGATGACGTGAGGTTCAGGGACCAGAAGGCCTCGTTCCAGCACAGAATCAGAGAGAGCAGTACGGTCGAGGCGATGCCGCCCTTACTGATCGGGAGGAGAACGCGCACGATTTCCTGAAGCGTCGTGGCGCCATCCATGCGCGCGGCTTCAAGGATGTCGCGGGGGATATCCTTGAAGTAGGTGTAAATCATCCAGACCATGATGGGCAGGTTGATCAGGGTATAGATGATGATCAGGGCAAGGCGCGTGTCCAGCAGCCCGAACTGCTTGGCCAATAGATAGATCGGTACCAGAACGCCAACGGGTGGCAGCATTTTGGTCGAGAGCATCCACAACAGCGTACCCTTGGTGCGATGCGTGGGATGGAATGCCATCGAGTACGCTGCGGGAATTGCCAGCAGCAGTCCGAGCAGCGTGGCACCGAGCGAGATCGTGATGGAATTCCAGGCAAAGCGCAGGTAGCCGCTGCGCTCCTGGATATGCAGGTAATTGTCCAGCGTTGGATGGAATATGAACTGAGGCGGGGAGGCGAACGCCGCAATTTCGGTTTTGAAGCTGGTCAGCACCATCCAGAAGATTGGGAAGAACAGCAGCAGAGCGATCGCCCAGGCGAGCATTCCGATCAGGGCAGCATGGACGCGGCGAGTCTGTTTGAGTGTCAGCATGGCCGTATCCTCATTTGTCCGTCAGGTTCTTGCCGATCAGCCGCACCAGGAAGATTGCGGCGATATTGGCGATGACGACTGCAATCAAGCCGCCCGCGGATGCCATGCCGACATCGAATTGCAGGAGCGCCTGGTTGTAGATCAGGTAGGCAAGGTTGGTGGACTCATAACCGGGCCCACCGCTGGTGGTGGTGAAGATCTCCGCGAACAGCGAGAGCAGGAAGATCGTCTCGATCATGATCACCACCGCAATCGGGCGCGCCAGGTGAGGCAGCGTGAGGTGCCAGAAGATCGCGATCGGTCCCGCGCCATCGAGCCTGGCCGCTTCCTTTTGGTCCTGGTCGAGCGATTGCATTGCCGTCATCAGGATAAGGATGGCGAAGGGCAGCCATTGCCACGACACAATGATGATGATCGATAGCAGCGGATATTGGGCAAGCCAGTCCACAGGCTGGGCGCCGAAGAATCGCCAAACCGCCGCAAGGATGCCGGAGACCGGATGGAAGATAAGATTCTTCCAAACCAGGGCGCTCACCGTTGGCATGATGAAGAAAGGCGAGATCAGCAGTACGCGAACGATGCCACGCCCGGTGAAATCGGCAGCTTCAAGCAGGGCAGAGATGAGTACGCCCAGGACAATACTGATGAGCAACACACTGCCGACCAGCAACAGCGTATTGGTTGCGCCTGGCCAGAATCCGGGATCCGTCAGGAAGAAACTAAAGTTCTCCAGCCCTACGAAATCATTCTCGCCTGGATAGAGCAGGTTGTAGCGAATGGTCGAGAAGTAAATCGTCATGCCCAGCGGCACGATCATCCAAAGCAGCAGCAGTGCGACGGAAGGGCTGACCAGAAACCAGCCCGGCCCCATCCGGTGCTTGCGCAGCGCGCCGGCTGGCTTAGCACCCGCCTGCGCTTGGGTTTTTAGCGTCGTAGTAGCCATGGTGACGTCCAGTAAGGCTCAGGTGGCTGGAGCCCGGCCGATTGCCGACCGGGAACGCTGGAACGTTACTTGGGGTAGCCGGCGCGTTTCATTTCACGCTCAGTGATCGACTGGGCCGACTTGAGTGCCTGGTCAACCGGCATCTGGCCGGTGACCGCAGCGGAGAAGAGCTTGCCGACTTGTGTACCAATGGCCTGGAACTCGGGAATGGTGACCAGCTGAATGCCCACGTACGGGACCGGTTTTTCCGTTGGGTTGGCAGGGTCGGCCACCTTGAGCGATTCAAGCGTTACCTTGGCGAACGGCGCCGCTTTCATGTACGCATCGGTGTAGGTCGATTGGCGGGTGCCGGGCGGTACGTTGGCCACACCATCCTTGTCAGCGACCAGTTCGGCGTATTGCTTCGATGTCGCCCAGGCACTGAACGTTTTCGCCGCTTCCTTGGACTTGGAACTGGTTGGAATCGCGAGCGCCCACGAATACAGCCATGCGGTGCCCTTGTCGGTTGTCTGCTTGGGCGCAAAGGTGAAGCCGACGTGGTCAGCCACCTTACTTTGCGAGCTGTCCGTAACGAATGAGCCGGCGACGCTGGCGTCCACCCACATGGCGCACTTACCGCTGTTGAATAGCGCCAGGTTTTCATTGAAGCCATTGCTGGAAGCACCGGGCGGGCCGTACTTCGTCATGTTGTCGACGTAAAAGGTGAGGGCCTGCTTCCACTCGGGACCGGTGAATTCGGGCTGCCATTTCTCATCGAACCAGCGCGCACCGTAGCCGTTGGCGAGGGTGGTGATGAGCGCCATGTTTTCGCCCCATCCTGCCTTGCCACGAAGGCAGATGCCGTACTGTTCCTTGTTCTTGTCAGTCAGCTTCTCCGCGAACTCGCTGATCTGGTCCCACGTAGGATGTTCCGGCATGGTCAGGCCGGCCTGCTCGAACAGGTCCGTACGGTAATAGGTGATGGAACTCTCTGCGTAGAACGGCAGTGCGTAAAGTTGGCCCTTGGCGGAAAGACCCTCGCGTACCGAGGGGAAGACATCGTCAAGGTCGTAATCGTCGGGCAGTGCCGTCATCGGCTCCAGCCAGCCACGATCACCCCAGAGCGACGCTTCGTACATGCCGATGGTGAGCACATCGAATTGACCGCTGCCGGTCGCGATGTCGGTTGTCAGGCGTTGACGCAGTACGTTTTCTTCAAGCACAACCCAGTTGAGTTTGATATCCGGATGCTGCTTTTGGAATTCTGCCGACAGCCGCTGCATGCGGATCATGTCTGCGTTATTTACAGTGGCGATGGTGACCGTTTCTGCTGCGAGTGCAGAGGTCGAAAGCGCGAGCAGTGCGGATGCGAAGAATAGCTTCGATGGTTTCATCTCATACCCCCGGCTCCTGCGCCAGGTTGGCGACAGCAGCGCTTATTGTTTTTGTGCTCGGCCTGGGTAAGGCATGACCGAGGTGTGTGTCCGCTGCATTACAGCCTTCAATGCGCGCGTCTACAAAGCCTGAGCTGCACAAAAACCGATACTTTTTTGCGCGGCCTCGGTGCCATGGGACCACCTCTCACAAACACGGCAGTCCGTGACATTTGGATTTCGCGGTGATTTTACGGGCGCCTGGCTGTGGCCAATTGGTAGCAGCCGAACCTGCACGGTCTTGGCAAATGGATACGTCTGGTGGCTGTTCGGCGGCTGCGTCCAATTCCAGACCGGCTTGGGCGCCGCAGGGTAAGTATGGTCACTGGCGGCACTGCGTCCCGTCGGTAGATACCTGCAAACTGGTGGTCTACTGAGTGATCCATGGTCTCGAATACCCTGTCGGCGGCATGTGATTCAGGCATGGACGGGTTCGCCATGCCTGCAACGCACCCAACGCGCGTATCTGCCGATCACGGCGGATGCAGGAACTGGCGAGCGTCCACCCGCGCCGCGGGCGACGTCACATTTGCCGCTTGGTCCACAGTGTCGCCGGCTATCAGGCGCCGTTTTCAATGAGTCGTTGGCCTGCCAGCCGCCGATAGTGGCTTGGCGTCATGCCCTTCAGCTGCTGGAAGCGACGGTTGAAATTCGAAAGGTTATTGAAACCCGACTCAAAGCACACCTCCGTCACCGGCAGATGGCTACCCACCAATAGCTCGCACGACTTACTGATCCGCAAGCTGTTGACGAACTCCACAAAACAGCGGCCTGTTGCCTGTTTGAAGAATCGCGAGAAATACGTGGGTTTCATGCCCATGTGTAACGCCACTTCTTCCAGCGAAAGCTCACGCATGTAGTGCGTGAAGATGTAGTTCACGGCCTGGTTTGTCCGGTCTGAGTGTCGATCGTCACCCACCAGTTGTGCAGCGGTACTACCAGAGAGCGTGTGCTGGTCGTCACTGTTTGCCAGCGTTTCGAGCAGCACGAGGGTGTAGCCAAGGCGGATCAGATCGAGGGTTTCGGCGATCCGCTGCATGAGTTGACGGGCCTCGCGTACGGTCTTCCGGCACCGATACTCGATCCCGTATGCCGCGCGTTCGAACATGGGCTGCAGGCTTCTGAGTTCGGTGAAGCTTTTGCCGGCGTCTTCGAACGTTTCGTCCGTGAAATTCACCAGCATGTCTCGCTTCGGGACGTGCTCGCCGGGCCTGAGTTGACTGATCCAGTTGTGTGGCAGGTTGGGGCCGGTCAGGAACAGCGTGTCAGGTTGGAAATTGCCGATGTAATCGCCGATGAATACCTTTCCCGCGCTGGCGACGATCAGATGTAGCTCGTATTCCTTGTGGTTGTGCCAACGGACGAGTGGGGATGGAAAACCGTGCTCACGGTAGATCAACGACCGCCCACCATGATCGTCCATCAACTCGTAGGATGGATCCACCATCGGCTTCATGGGCAATCCGCCAGAAACGTATTGACCTCCGAGCGGTAGGGCAAATCCGGCCCTGTCCGCGAACAGGTGATGGCAGACGCCGCGCTGGCAAACCGAAGCATCGCTTCGATGTCCGTTTCGGACAGGCTGGCAATGCCCGATGACGATGCCTGCCCAGTTTCGTCCAGATAGGCAATCAGCGCTGCTTGAAAGGTATCACCGGCACCGACCGTATCGCGTACGGCGATCTTGAAGGGCGGAACGTTGCAGTCGACCGTTTTGGTGTAGGCGCTGGCGCCTTCGGCGCCGCGGGTCACGACCACCAGCGAAGGTCTTCCGCTTAACCATCGCTGTACGACAGATGCGGGATCGATTTCAGGGTAGAGCAGCTGGAGATCTTCGTCGCTGACCTTGATGATGTCCGCGTAACACGCAAACGCTTCTATACGCGTCCGCCAGATAGTGACGTCAGGCTCCACGTTCAGCCGTATGTTTGGGTCAAGCGTGACGAGGCACTCCCGTGGCAAGCCTCCCGCCCATTCGAGTAGGCTGCTGCCAACGGGTTCGACCACGAGGGAGTAGGAGCCGAAATGAACGCCGCTTACCGGGGCTTGCAACGATGGTAGATCGCCAGGAGACAGCGAGCGATCCGCACATCCGGTACCGCGAAAGTCGTACTGGGGATGGCCTTCACTGTCGAGCGTCACCATGGCGAGTGTGGTCGGGTCGGGTGTGGCGTTCACCCACTGTGTCCCAACCCCGTCTGCCTGCAGGAGCCGGCGGAGGCGGTTACCCAGAGAGTCGGTAGACAAGCCGCCAATGAATTGGACGTCAGCCCCCAGGCGCCGAAGGCCGATCGCCACATTAAAGGGAGAGCCGCCGGCGACGGCCTTGAACTGATACGTGTTTGCCGCGCCATCGGCGGGGGAGACGTCGAACACGTCGAAAAGGGCTTCACCGCAAACCAGATACATGCGTGCGCTCCAGAGGCTGTCTTGTCGTCGTTGGACCTCGGTTCACCGAACCATACCGCGCAAGCCAAACTCGGGACAGTATTTCGCTACCAGGCTGCTGATACTTTTTTATGTCGTGCCGTAACCCTGACGGGCGATCTTCAGTACACCCAGACCTCAACACGACGGTTACGGATGCGTCCAGCAGCATCATCATTGGTCGCTACAGGGAGCTGGTTACCCATGCCTGTAATGTCATCCGGAACCACGCCTGCCTTGAACAGTTCACGGCGAACGGCCATTGCTCGCAGCCGCGATAACAGTCGAGCCCGGGAGTCGTCGGCCTTCTCGTCGCTGAAACCAATCAGCGCCAGTTTCTTACCCTGGCCCGTTGCCTTTACATAGGCAAGTACGCGCTCGACATCCCGCAGCGCCTTGTTGTCGAGTGTGGCGCTGCCTTCGGCAAATCGAAAGTTGACACTCAGACGCTGCCCCTTCTGGGCCAGTTCGCGATAGCTCGCCGGCATCTCAGGTGAGGGCTCCACAGAAAGCGATTGCGGCTGCTGTCCGATAAATCCGTTGGTCGCGACAATTGCCTGGCCCGCCGGGCTCTGAGCGTATTCTGCAAGCGCCTTGACCCAGGGGTTGGTCGTGACCGTAGGCGTGTAGAGATAAAGGCGGCGTGCGAGGGGGTAGTCTTCGGTAGAAATGGATGCACTGCTGGGGGCCATTGCGACTGCGCCGCCGTCCGATACGTCGAGTGCCCGTGCCTTGCGTACGTAGGGCAACCCGATGAACCCAATTCCGTGTGGGTTGGTTGCAACCGCATCGGACAGCTCTTCGCTGGATTCGTATCGTTTGGCCTTGGCCGCCAGACGTTTACCCTGGCTGGCGAGTACCAGTTCCTTGAACGTATCGTATGTCCCGGAGTTGTCATCCCGTGCGTACAGGTCGATCGGGCCTGGCATACCGCCCACGTCGGACCAGTCAGTGATATCGCCTGCGAAGATGCCCCCAAGCTGTTCCACGCTGAGCGAGCGAATGGGGTTTGCCGGGTTCACGATCGTTGCGAGTCCATCGAGCGCGATGATCTGTTCGCCGTTCCGCGACCGAAGATCGCCCAGGTCCACGAGCATTCGTGCTTCGTCGGCTTTGATCGGCCGCGAGGAGGCAGCAAGGTCTGCCTGGTTTTCGCCCAATGCCTTGAAGCCGGTACTTGATCCGTGCGCCGCAAGCTCGACCTTGACCCGGCCGCCTTTATCATTGCGTCCAATGATGACCTGCTCATTCGCGCGGAGGCCGGGTTCGGCGCGAATCTGTGAATAGCCTTCCTGCTGCATCAGGCCCCTCACAAGCGCAGGGGCGAGCTCGGCCCCGATCGTGTTCGACCCCTGTATGCGTAGCGCGGGCGAGCCCTCCGGCGGGACGGGAAGGGCGGCAAATACCGACCACGGTATGGCGTAAAAGAAGAACCCAATCAGGACGTAGCCGAGGGTCTTGCACCAGATTTCACTGGCATGATCGGAAGCGGGAAGGGACATTGCTCGCGATACCTTCGGGGCGGGCGGACTGCTGCCGCGAAGGGTAATGGCGCCGGATGAAATTAATATGACATCACGCGTGCGCCATTCATTGCAGACCTGTTAGTCGAGCGTGAGCCAGATTGGCGCATGGTCGGACGGCTTTTCCATGCCGCGCAGCTCATAGTCGATGCCGGCCTCGCGCATGCGTTCACGTAGCGCGGGCGTCACCATGACCAGGTCGATACGCAGTCCTCGTTTTGGTGAGTCCTCGAAGCCACGGCTGCGGTAGTCGAACCAGCTGAAGCGGTCGTGCACGTCGGGGTACAAGGTACGGAAGCTATCGATCAGACCCCATTGTTGCAATCGCCCGAGCCACTCACGCTCTTCGGGCAGAAAGCTGCATTTGCCAGCTTTGAGCCAGCGTTTGCGATTCTCTTCCCCAATGCCAATGTCGCAATCTTCCGGCGAGATATTGAAATCACCCATGACCACGACGCTTTGATCGGGGCTGTAACGGGACTCAAGCAGATCCTGCAGGTCTGAATAGAAGCGCGTCTTGGCCGGGAACTTGATCGGGTGAACGCGACTTTCGCCTTGAGGAAAGTAGCCATTGAAGACGTGCAGGAGACCTTGTGGTGTCTCGAACGTCGCGCCAACCCAGCGCTTCTGGGAAT
>ERZ1023508.290-NODE-290-length-17251-cov-355.287043_pt1 | contig 17251 bp, 16 predicted proteins | sample MGYA00380548_ERZ1023508 | MGnify/ENA primary metagenome ERZ1023508 (study PRJEB33173, sample SAMEA4830311) | metagenome | study: EMG produced TPA metagenomics assembly of the PRJEB25223 data set...
ATTTGGTTTAGAGGGCTTTGTATTATCATTCCCGGAATTATTTGGAGTACTTGGACCTCCATGACTGTCATCAATTGAGGTACTTGTATTACCTTCGTCATGAGGATTGTCTGGGACTTCTGAACCTCCGCCACTTGGAGTGTTTGGTTCATTACCATTACTTGGATTGTCTGGCTTCGGATTATTGCTTGAGCCATCTCCATTATCTGGATTGTCTGGTTGCGGGTTATTGCTTGAGCCGTCTCCACTACCTGGTTTATCTGGATTTGGTTGATTATCTCCACTATCCCCGCTATCCGGTTTATCTGGATTTGGTTGATTGTCTCCATTATCTCCATTATCTGGATTGTCTGGTTGCGGGTTATTGCTTGAGCCATCTCCACTACCTGGTTTATCCGGGGTCGGTTGATTGTCTCCACCATCTCCGCTATCCGGTTTATCCGGGGTCGGTTGATTGTCTCCACCATCTCCGCTATCCGGTTTATCCGGGGTCGGTTGATTATCTCCACCATCTCCATTATCTGGATTGTCTGGTTGCGGGTTATTGCTTGAGCCGTCTCCACTACCTGGTTTATCTGGATTTGGTTGATTATCTCCACTATCCCCGCTATCCGGTTTATCTGGATTTGGTTGATTGTCTCCACTATCTCCATTATCTGGATTGTCGGGTTGTGGGTTATTGCTTGAGCCATCTCCACTACCTGGTTTATCTGGAGATGGTTGATTATCTCCATTATCTCCATTGTCTGGCTCATCTGGATTTGGTTGATTGTCTGCACTGTCTCCATTATCTGGCACATCCGAGTTCGGTTGATTGTCTGCACTGTCTCCATTGTCTGGCTCATCTGGATTTGGTTGATTATCTGCATTGTCTTGAGTACTTGGCTGATCTGGATTCGATTGGTTTTGTTCAGTTGAATCAATGTCACTACTTTGCTCAGATTGTGCTTGGCTTGGTTCTTCAGATTTCGGCATATCGCCTAAGTCGTTATCTGAGTATAGGTTAGTTATATCATCACTTTGTACTGTATCCCCAGCTACTCTTGAACTTTCTGTATGATTTGTAGGATCAGAATGAATTGGCTTTTTATCTGATTGGTTTGTGTTTTCGTTTGTTAGTTTTTCATTAAGTTGTTGTTCAGCAGCGTGAGTTTGACTAGAAATTAATGTTGTACTTAAAGCTATAGCAAAGCTGGACATCACAAATTTATGCGAAAAATACCACTTCATAGATTCACCTCCAAAATTCATATTTTTTATATTCATATATAGTATATAAGAAAAAGACCTATTTTTCATCAAAACCAATTTATTGAAAACAAATATTAATCCTTTTGAAATTTTATGTAAAACCCTATTTACAAACTCTGATATAATTATTATACTTGATATATAAAATAAATTGATATAAAGGAGCATTCACAATGGGATTATTTAGTAAAAAAGACTCAACTTTAGAAACTTTTCAAAATGCAATAGAAACGAGACGTACTATTTATAGTTTAGATCAAGAGATTTCAATCTCTGATAGCGAAGTAGAAGATATTATCGAGCATGCAATCAAACATGTTCCATCATCATTTAACTCACAATCTACACGTATTGTATTACTTTTAAATGATAACCATAACAAATTCTGGGATATCACAAAACAAGAACTTAAAAACGTTATGGGCGAAGACCGTGATTTCCAAGCAACTTCTGATAAAGTAGATAACTTCAAACATTCTCATGGTACAATTCTTTACTTTGAAGACCAAGATGTTGTCGAAGGATTACAAAATCAAATGCCTAACTATGCAGAAAACTTTGCCATCTGGTCTAGCCAAACAAATGCAATGCACCAATTTGCAATTTGGACAGCTTTAAGTACTGTAGGCGTTGGTGCTTCATTACAGCATTACAATCCACTTGTTGATGTTGCCGTTTCTGAAGCTTTTGAAATTCCTAAAACATGGAAACTTGTTGCGCAAATGCCTTTCGGTAATGTTCGTGATGAGGCTGGAGATAAAGAATTCAATGATATAAGCAAACGCTTTTTAGTTAGAAAATAATCATATTTACTTACTTCATTAGTATTTAATTATAAAATGAGAGGTCGAGCTTATACATGCTCGGCCTCTTCTAATATCCAATGAGTTATCTCAATAAATTTAAGCGAATGAAATTTATATCTTATTTCCACCAAAACTAATAAATTCAATTTTCCATACATAAATAACATGCTTATAAACTTCATTTCATTCTCCAACTTAATTCTAAATAAAAACTAACAAACATTTTCACTAATTATTAAAACTATCTACCTCCACTGTTTATTGCTTTCTATAGTTATAAATCTAAAACAGCTACTAATTTTGAATTATCAGAATATTTTTAGTATATTGATGCTAACAATAATTTAAGGGGCGATAAGAATGAATATAGAAATTTTTCAATTTAAAATCGAACCGGCAAATGTTTCATTAAATGAGGAAAACATCATTAATTGGTTTTCTAGATTTGTAACCCACGAAACTGATGTCGTTGTATTACCAGAAATGTGGAATAATGGATATGCTTTACCTCAGTTAAAAGAACTAGCTGACAATCAACTATCACGTAGTTTTGAGTTTATATCAAAGCTAGCTATTCAATATAATGTTGATATAATTGCAGGTTCTGTTTCAAATACTATGAAAGAAGATGTGTATAATACAGCATTTGCAGTTTCAAAAAATGGCTATTTAATCAATAGTTATGACAAAGTACATTTAGTTCCTATGTTAGACGAACCTACATTTTTAACTGCTGGTAACGCTGTCCCTGAAGCATTTAATTTATCTAATGGCATTAAAGCCACACAAATTATTTGTTATGACTTACGTTTCCCCGAATTATTACGCTACCCTGCTCGAAAAGATGCAGAAATAGCTTTTTATGTAGCACAATGGCCTCAAGCAAGAGTGAGTCATTGGATAGCTCTTTTAAAAGCACGTGCCATTGAAAATGATATGTTTGTAATAGGATGTAATTCATGTGGGGATGATGGACAAACAGAATACGCTGGTCATTCAATCGTAATTAATCCGAATGGTGAAATAGTTGCGCAATTAGAAGGTAAGCCTGATCACATTTCATGTAATATCGACTTAGATGAAGTTACTACTCAAAGAGAAAACATTCCAGTTTTCAAAAATCTTCGCCCTCATTTATATAAATAAACACCAAAATAAAAACCGTGAGCTTGGGAGGGACTCACGGTTTTTGTAACTTATTATTAAGGGAATGTTTTTTACAGTTATTTCTCTATCTATTTTTGGGGATGTTATTAATTATGAAAAAATTTAGTGAATTTACCGATTAAAATGATAAATTGAATGATGTTTACGATAGCTTACATGTTAATACTTTAAATCGCCTCTGTTATAGGCAATGTTAAAATGATATTTGAATCGAGACTGGGAATGTTCTACGAATTCAAATTCGGGATTGCTTAATAAAATTAAGCGCGTTGTGTACCTGAAAGTATTATTTTACGAAATCACTAATCATTGCTGAGAAATGGTTTGTCACTACATCAGCCTCCTCTTGTTTGTAATCAATTAATTGAAAAACGAGAACTTAACTTGTAACTATAACAACTATACGAAGAAAGTACAGTTACAATATCAGTGTGTTAATCAGACCCCTGCTCAAAAGTCTAATCAACCTTATCATTCAAACAAAAATTCAAACAAAATTTTGATTAAATGATTTGTAAAATGTAATCACTTCTTTGTGATACAAGTACATTTAACCATGATTTTTAAAAATAATGTAAAAAAATCCCTAACTCGTTAGTTTTTATTCCTAAATGTAAGCATAAATATGATAAAATTAGTCAGATAAATATTTTAAACAGTTAGGAATTAAAAATATACAGTTACGCAATAAGACGCATAAAACTTAATTAAAATTGTATAATACGAGTGAGGAGAGAAAAGCCAATGAGTAGATTAATTGATACTAAAATAGACAACTTTGCTAAAAGTCTTCAACTACGTAATAATTTAGATCATATAGAATATTTAAAAATGCGTTTAGGCATGCAAGTTGTGGTAAGTAACTTTTTTAAAGCAATTGTTATTTATGGTGTTTCAATCCTTTGTCATATGTTTTTATACACACTAACTGTTCATTTATCATTTTTTATTATTAGGTATTTTGCACATGGTGCGCATGCAAAAAATTCTTTAGCTTGTTACTTAGAAAGTCTAGTTTATTTTGTGTTACTACCTTGGATAGTCGGGTATATACAAGTGTCATTTATAATAATGTATCCATTAGCTTTTTTAGGCTTAATCGCAATTATTATTTATGCACCTTCTGCCACTAAAAAGCAGCCTATCCCACAACGACTAAGGAAGGGTAAGAAAATTAAGGCAATATGTGTAACATTATGTTTATTGTTGATTTCAATCTTTTTAACTGAACCTTATCAACAATTAATTTTACTAGGTATTATTATTATATCTATTTTACAATTTCCAATATTTTTCCCTAAGGAGGATAATTAATTATGAATATTTTCACATCAATTTTAACTATTTTCGTTAAATTCTTTTCACTTATTGGGACAATCTCAAGTGTAAGACCATGTGGCGGGTTTGTAGATGAGCCTGAAGTCCCTAAAGAACTAACAAAACTATACGAATAACAGTTAAGTAGAAAGTGTGTATAAAATGTCAGTTTTAAACTCAGTAATTTTATCAGCATTACAAGCAATCATTTTATTCTATAATATGAAATTTTTTAATGATATTACTTATACTAAAAGGGATTATATTTCAATTATTGGGATAATAGTCCCTTCTGTTGTTTTATTTTTATTTGTAGATTCACCATCGATTGTATTGCTTTTTATTTGCAGTCTAGTGTTCATGTATTTTAAAAAGAAATTTATAGGGATAGTTTCTGTATTAATTTGCTTTTTCATATTATATATGGCTAATTTTACAAGTTTGTGGTTAAGTACTTTACTAGTAGACTTGATACCAATTAATAATACTTTCACTATATTTTTTATAATCATTTTCGCAATTGCATCTATCATTTATGCATATATTGCAAAATTTTTTATAAAGCGTTTATCTTTTTCGGATCTATCGCTTAATAAGTTATACTTAACATTAGTTAGTTTGTTTTTATTAACTATTTTGGGTGTTATCTATTTTTATTTACCTCAACAGAATGTATCATTTGGTGACGCTAAGTTCATTTCTGTTATGTATGCAGTTGTTATTATTACCACTGCTATTCTTATCATTACAATTTCTTTTAGCATTATTCGCCAAATTCAATATAAGCGTAATATGCAGGAAATTGAAAATTATTATAAATATACGTTACAAATTGAAAAAATCAATCATGAAATGCGTAAATTCAGACATGATTACGTCAATATCCTTTCTACCCTCTCTGACTTTATCAGAGAAGAAGATATGGAAGGTCTAAGAGATTACTTTCATTCTGAAATATTACCTATGCAAGATAGTATGCAAATGAATGCAATTAAAATCAATGGTATTGAAAACCTGAAAGTTCGTGAAATTAAAGGTTTGTTAACTACTAAAATACTTCAAGCGCAAGAAAAAAACATTCGCATTAGTATTGAGGTCCCAGAACCAATTGAAAAAATCGATATGCCTATTATAAATTTAAGTAGAGTCATCGGTATATTACTTGATAATGCAATTGAAGCTTCTGAAAAAATCACTGAAGAACCACTTATTCGTATCGCTTTTATTAAAAATGAAGATACGTCAGTAACATTTATCGTTATGAATAAGTGTGAACAAAATATGCCTAAAGTACATACTCTTTTCCAAGAAAACTTTTCTACTAAAGGAAAAAACCGTGGACTTGGATTATCCACATTAAAAGAATTGACGGATTCAACAACAAATGTTTTATTAGATACAACTATTGATAACAACTACTTTATTCAAAAAGTGGAAATCTTAAATTCTGATTCATAAGGATGTGTTACTGTGAAAATATTCATTTGTGAAGATGATGAAAGACAACGTGAACATATGGTTTCAATTATAAATAACTATATTATGATTGAAGAAAAACCAATGGAAATTGAAGTTGCGACAGCTGATCCTTATGACATTTTAGAACGCTCAAAGAACATTAATGATATAGGATGTTACTTTTTAGATATTCAACTAGAAGCTGACATCAACGGTATCAAGCTTGCAAGTGAAATACGTAAACATGATCCGGTTGGCAATATCATTTTTGTTACAAGTCATAGTGAACTGACATACTTAACATTTGTCTACAAGGTTGCAGCAATGGATTTCATTTTCAAAGATGATCCAGACGAATTAAAATCAAGAGTGATTGATTGCTTAGAAACATCTGAGTCACGACTAAAACTACTTTCAAAAGAAAGCAGCGTCGAAACAATAGAATTAAAACGTGGTAGCAATTCTATTTATGTGCAATATGACGATGTGATGTTCTTCGAATCATCTAGTAAATCCCATCGCTTAATCGCACATCTCGATAATCGTCAAATCGAATTTTATGGAAACCTTAAAGAAATTGATCAGTTAGATAAACGCTTCTTTAGATGTCATAATAGTTTTGTAGTAAATAGACACAATATTGAGTCCATCGACTCTAAATCACGCGTAGTTTATTTTAAAAACAATGAGCATTGTTATGCTTCTGTAAGAAATGTCAAAAAGATATAATACATAAAAAGCTGAGCATGTAATTAAATACATGCTCAGCTTTTTATTGCTTTATTTACTTCTTCTAAACTTGGAATACTTGATATCGCTCCGTATTTCGTAGTTACCATTGCAGCTACGTAATTACTAAATTCAAGTATGCTTTTACCTTCGCTTTTCAACAGTGATATCACGTCTGTTCTATCAGAAGTTAATAATCTGCTAATTAAAGCACCTATAAATGCATCACCTGCACCTGTAGTATCAATGGCTTTAACTTTAAAACCTTGTTGAGAAATTTCATTTCCATCTTTAAAATATATGACCGCTCCATCAGCACCTTTGGTATATATCACTACATTTACATTCCCGTGGAACAACCACTGTATAGCATGTTTTTCATCTGCAATTCCAGTAACAAATTCCAATTCTTCATCAGATATTTTGACGATATGTGCTAATGGAATAAATTCATGAATTGCTGATTTACAATCCGCTTCATCTTTCCATAATGGCAACCTCACATTAGGATCAAATACAATTGTACCTCCTGTATTTGTCACTTTTTCAATCAATTCCTTATGTGCAAATTTCATAGGACTTTCCACTAGATCAACTGAGCAGAAATGCAACATATCATTTTCAGTTACATCGATGGAACTTACTGCATCAGTACTGTACAACATGTCAGCCGATGGTTTTCTATAAAAGGAAAAGTCTCTTTCTCCTTCTTTAGTTAAACTCACAAATGCTAAGGCCGTATTGGCTTCCTCAGTACGTCTTACATATTGAGTACCTACTCCTATGTCTTCTAGCGTTTCCACAATTAAATCACCAAATGCGTCTTGTCCTAATTGTGTAATCATTTCCGCATTGCCACCTAGTTTTGTCGCTGTACAAGCCACATTACATGGTGCACCCCCGACTTGTCGACTAAACTTTTCTACATCTTTTAATTTAGAATCTGTAGTATTCGGTATAAAATCTATTAAAGCCTCTCCAATTGCTAGTAGACGTTTCATATAGTGTCACCTTTCAAATCGTATTTTGTAAATTTTAGATAGGTTTGGCCTGATTCAGTAGATGTTTTAATGCCTGTTGCATTTTCATCTGTAAATATTCTGGTTGTCATCACACGTTCACCATCATTACAGAATATTTCAACACTAGAAGTATCTACAAATAACTGCAGTTTTGATAACGGTGTATCTAAATAAGTACTCCTCGTTGTTCCTTCAACAGGTTCTGGTAATTGACCACTTTCACTGCGATCTAATGTTAATTTTTGCTCCCTCTTATTATACGTAATCAATGTAGACTCCGTCTTAGATGTACGTACTTCAAAGTAAACTTCTGTCGCCTCATTTTCCAAAATATCGATGATTAATTCAAACTGTTTACCTTCATATGGATGTAATTGTCTTGTGAATTTATTAGCATAACCTAGTGCCGTTTCTTCATTTGTGCGAAGCTTTTCAAGCGCTTTGATGGGACGTTGTTTTAAATTACCTGACTCAATTGTCAATACACGTGGGATAGTTAAACAATGCGCCCAACCATCGGCATCTGAAGGATAGTTAATATCGGGCAAGCCCATCCACCCAATTAATATGCGTTGACCATTTTCGTCTAAGAATGTCTGAGGAGCATAAAAATCAAAGCCATAATCTAATTCATGAAAATCAGCATGGTTCATTGTTAAATTATTAATATCATACTGTCCCATAATATACCCAGATTGATAAATATTCTTAAAGCGTTCCCCTTCTGAATCTATGCCTTGAGGACAAAATAATAACATGTCATAACCGTTTAAATTAAAATAATCCGGACACTCCCACATATAACCAAAATCATCTAGATTCGTTTGAACCTCTCCTTGAAACTCCCAATTGACGATATCTGTGGAACGATATTGCAGAATTCTCCCTTGTTTTTTAATATTTTGAGCAGCTATCATTGCGTAATAAACACCGTCTTGAACATGTACCTTAGGATCCCTAAAATGTTGAGTATAGCCAAACGGTGGTGCTGATATCACTGCTTTAGGAAATTTATTAATCGATCCATCCTTAGACATTTTTGCGATATGTTGTGTAGAAATTCTATTCCAATCACTATCTCGATGGTTCGCTGTATACATATAATATAAGTGGTCATTATATTCAAAGGCACTGCCACTATATACACCGTGACTATCATCTTTCGTATCTGGTTTAATCGTTGGACCAATAGCTTTAAAATCTACAAGATCCTTACTTTGATATGTATACCAATATTTCAATCCATGCACAGGTCCTAAAGGAAACCATTGGTGAGATACATAATAATTCCCCTTGAAATAGATAAGACCATTAGGATCATTTAACAATCCTATTTTGGGTTGTATATGAAAAGTTTGTCTATATTCAGACTGATTAACTTGTTCAGTTAATTTTTCAATCGTTTGTTGATCAACATCTTCATATTTTTGATAACGTTGCTCTTTTGTCCACTCCGACATGGTGCGTATCCTCCTATTTATAAAATAAGCTCATTTAAATGGTACCGGTTCCATAATATACTTTTTTATCATACCATTTTTCTTTTAATTTTCAAATGACTGTTCAACATCGATAATAATGCGTTGTTCAATTTCTTGATGTTGTATCATCTGATTTAGTTTGTCCATAGCCACACTTCCCGCATATTCAAAATTGTAATTTATAGTATGGATAGATGGTGACACAATATCAGTGACTGGATCTCCACCAAATCCTACAATATACTTTTCGTGCGCATGTGGCGTGTGTTCTGAATTATATTTATGTATCGCTAAGGCAATTGAATCAGTAGCCCCAACAATTGCGTCATAATGAGGGTATGCTTCTAACGCTTCTACAACATCGACCATCGCCTCTTGATAATTAAATGATGTGAGCGAAATTTCAGGTTGTATGCTATGTGCTTCTAAACCCGCAATCAGACCTTCTTTGCGTTGAACCCCTACCGCAATATCACTTTCTGTTACACCAAAGAATTTGATATCGTTATAACCTTGTTGACCTAACATATCACCAACTAAGTATCCAGCTTGGTAATCATTATGGATAATACAATGTAAATCATCATGTGCTTGACCAACAATAATTACAGGAACATTTATTTTATTAATCACTTCTAAATGTTGGTCTGTGATTTCTGTTGCCATAAAGACAATACCATCTACCTTACTTCTATAAAATGTTTCAAGCGCGTCAATTTCTAATTGAATATTAAGATTTGTGTAATTTAGAAGTAAACTATAATTCAATTGATCACAGACTGTTTTGACTCCTTTAATTGTCTCGTCGACAGCAAAAGAGTTCATTCTAGGAATAATTGCCCCTATCATATTAGTTCTACGCGCACGTAAACTTTGTGCAAATTGATTGGGCTGATAGTCATTTTCGCGAATAATTTTATCTAATTTTTGTTGAGTTTTTAAACTTACCGAACCATTATTTAAATATCTCGAGACTGTACTTTTAGAAACCCCAGCAATTTTTGCTATATCAGCAATGTTCTTCATATTTTCTCACTCTCATTAATTAACTATTATAAACAATACTCATTTTATCATAATGCAATCGCTTTAAATACTATTTAAATCTTCTCTTACCAAAAGATTGAATTTTTCAGCTTTGTATCTAAACAGCAATATATAAGAGGACTTTCGAGTATGATATAGAAGTAGAAACTACAATTTAAAGAAGGGATATCACATGAATTAGGTGAAAATGTATGGCTTAATATGCATCGCTGTTTGCTTTTGTTATTTTTAGTTAAAAATGGTAGTTAATCAGCCATTTTTTAACTCTTCTCCCTCTAATGATATTAATTATTTCTTGTATCTATAAAGGTAAATCTATTAAATTTATTTTTACTCATTGCTTTAATGTTACCTCTTACTACTAATAACTTTGAATCTTTTTTATTTATTGAGTATTTTTCCAATAATAATTAATAGTTACGTCTTAATCATAAATACTAAAAAGGTCGAACTCAAAGCATAGCTATGAATTCGACCTTTTTTAATTTAATTATTATATTGACTAATTAACTAAGTGAAGCGCATTTCTTACCTCAACGTTAGCTATTTATAGTAACTGATTAAACTTTTTGAATTGTGATTGTCCATGATGCGTCATCTAACTGCTCATAATTTGTAACTGGATAGCCTTGCTCAGCTGCCCAATTTGGTAATGCTTCAGTTGCTTGAGTACAATCAAAATCTATTTTTAATTCATCACCATTATCTAAAGTATTCATTTTCTTTTGTGCTTCTATTAAAGGGAATGGACAAACCATTCCAACTGTACCTAACTCGTGTACCATAATTTGTGCCTCCTATATTAATTATATTGTTTGCGTTTGTGACGTTACATTCTCATTAGAAGTTTGCTTCTGCGCTTTTTTCATAGGTCTTATAAATACAAAATAACTCATTGTCCAAGCCCCTAAGATCATTGAAGCGAGTGCAATCCAACCTTTCCATGACATCGTTGCTGTCTCTACTAGTCCATTACCTATTGAACAACCACCTGCCACTGAAGCGCCGAATCCCATAAATACGCCACCAATAACACTGTTTCGGATGGTTTTTTTATCTGGCAATCTCCATTTAAACTCTCTTGCACCTTTAGCCGCCAAATAAGAACCTAGGAATATCCCAAGTACTAAGAATACACCCCAATCTAGTAATTTCAAATCACCAGTAACGAAAAACTGTACTAGATTGGCAGATGGAGTAGTAATACCTAGCCCATACATTCTTCCTGTCGATTCACTTACAGGCCATGCAATTAACGCGATGAGTCCTACTGCTATTGCAGCCACAAAAGGATGGTATTTCTTTTCAAATAAATAATGACGTACACCTGTAAATTTCTGCTTTAATTTAGGAACAGCAAATTTAGGTTTTGGTTTGCGTAATGTTTTGACTACAAAAAACACTGTAATAACTGTAAGCAATGTTACCCAAATCCATGTCGGTATCCCTGTAGTTTGTGACATACTCGTATTAACATTTGTAGGTTTGTTTACACCATCCATTAATGGTAATAACAAACCATATTTCGTAGCTGCCGAAGTAAATGCATAGGCAATGAGTGCCATCCAACTACCAATTAAACCTTCTCCTGCTCTATACCAAGTACCAGTTGCACATCCACCAGCTAATATAATACCTAAACCAAATATAAACGAACCTATTACCGTCCCAATAACTGGATAAGTTGAATCAGGTATTTGTACTAAACCAGTTGAAGTTAAAATGAGCAATCCTATACTTTGAACTGTAATTGCTATAAGTAATGCATAAAACATTTTGTTACTCTTTTGAATATACATGTCTCTAAATCCACCAGCTAAACAAAACCGTGTTCTTTGCATAACAAAGCCTAAAAGACTTCCCACAATAATGCCGCTGATTATTAACCAAGTCATATTAATAACCTCTTTCCCGATAAAATCAATAAGATTAATAATATTAGAAATCGTATAAAATTTCAACCTTGCAACTCATAAATTTTTAACTTTCTGCTAAATTAATAGTAGTCGTATTTTTGAAATTCAAATTAAACATCCATAAAAAAATAGTTTTTTATAAACACAATACATGGAATGTATTACTGTATCTATAAAAAACTAACTAAACATTTCTTATTTATTACTATAATTTTTCATAAAGAATAATAAAGATTGTAATTCAATACCTAAATCAATATGATGAACTTGAACGTCTGATGGTGTTAGTACACGACTTGGTGTAAAGTTAAGTATTCCTTTAACACCTGACTCCACTAATACATCGGCTACGTTTTGAGCCGCTTCCTCAGGCGTAGTCAGTATCACTACATCTATATCTTCTTGCGATAATATTTCCTTTATTTTATCAAATGGACTAACTGTCACTTTACCTATTTGTGTCCCAATAATTTCTTCACGAATATCGAATGCTTCAGTTATAGTCATTTCATCATGTATTGAAAAGTTATATGTTAATAATGCTTTACCTAAATTCCCTACGCCTACAATTGCAATTTTAATCTCGTCGTTTTCGCTAATTTCATTTTTAAAAAAATGTAATAAGCTATCAATATTATAGCCATAGCCTTTCTTGCCTAACTCGCCAAAATAAGAAAAATCTCTTCGAATTGTTGCGGAATCAATATTTAATCCTTCGCTGATGGATTTAGAATTAACTCTATCAATGCCTTTAGATTTTAATGTATTGACGAATCTATAATATAACGGTAAACGTTTCAATGTGGCACGAGGAATCTTTTCGCTTTGATTAGCCAAGATCTTATCCCCCTATTTCATTATCTGTTATTCATTAATCTTATAATCACTACAACATTATACATGACTGAATAATAAAAATAAACAATGATAGTTTTAACAACACACTGAATACTGTAGAATGATATTGAATAGAGAGGTGCAAAATCAGATGATATTATTACAACTCAATGATTTAACAAAATCATTCGACGGAGAAGATATTTTTAATAATGTAGATTTTGAAGTAAAAACTGGTGAACGCATTGGTATTGTAGGTCGTAATGGCGCCGGAAAATCAACATTAATGAAAATCATTGCTGGTGTTGAAGATTATGATAGCGGTCATATTTCTAAAAGTAAAAATTTAAAACTTGGTTATTTAACACAGCAAATGACATTAAATACAGATCAGACTGTATTTGAAGAAATGTCTAAGCCGTTTGAGGCAATGAAAAAATTAGAACAAGAAATGAAATTGGAAACAGATTGGTTAGCACAACATGCTGATGAATACGATTCTGAAACTTATAAAACTCATATCGATCGCTATGAATCATTATCCAATCAATTTGAACAACAAGATGGCTATCAATATGAAAGTAAAATTAAAACAGTCTTACATGGACTGAATTTTAGTGAAGCGGATTTCGACAGGCCTATCAATGACTTTAGCGGTGGTCAAAAAACAAGATTATCTTTGGCACAAATGTTATTAAGCGAGCCTGATTTATTACTTTTGGATGAACCTACTAACCATTTAGACATGGAAACAACCCAATGGTTAGAAAGTTATTTAAATTACTTTAAAGGCGCCATCGTAATTATCAGTCATGATAGATACTTCTTAGATAAAATTGTCACTCAAATTTACGACGTTGCACTCGGTGATGTCCAACATTATGTAGGCAATTATGCCCAATTTATTGATCAAAGAGATAAATATTATGAAAAACGTATGCAAGAATATGAAAATCAACAAGCTCAAATTAAGAGATTAGAGACATTTGTCGATAAAAATATTGCCCGTGCTTCAACTACTGGTATGGCTAAGAGCCGTAGGAAAATGTTGGAAAAAATAGAACGCATTAATAAACCTATGATTGATGCTAAAAGTGCCAACATTCAATTTGAATTTGATCGTAATACTGGTAATGATGTCTTTCATATAAAAAATTTAGAAATTGGCTATGAGTCTCCGATTACTAAAGGAATTACTTTTGAAGTAACAAAAGGAGATCATATTGCAATTATCGGCCCTAATGGCATTGGAAAATCTACTTTAATAAAAACTATCGCCGACATACAAAAGCCATTAAACGGGACAATTACTACCGGTGCCAACTTAAAAATTGGTTATTATGATCAAAAACAAGCCGAATTCAAATCAAACAAAACAATACTTGATTACTTATGGGACCAATACCCTACTATGAATGAAAAAGACATTCGGGCTGTTTTAGGGCGTTTTCTGTTTGTACAAGACGATGTTAAAAAAATAATTAATGATTTATCGGGTGGTGAGAAAGCTCGTTTACAGCTTGCCTTATTAATGCTCGAGCGAAACAATGTACTCATTTTAGATGAGCCTACAAACCATTTAGATATAGATTCAAAAGAAATGTTAGAACAAGCTTTAGCGAACTTTAAAGGTACCATTTTGTTTGTATCTCATGATCGTTATTTTATTAATGAATTAGCTAATAAAGTTTACGATTTAGATCTCGATGGAGGCACAATGTATTTAGGAAATTATCAATATTATATTGATAAAACTGAAGAAAGTGCAGCATTAAAAGCAAAAGAAGAATTAGAAAATCCAACAGTAAATGATACAGTTATTAAACAAAACGACTCGTATAGTGATCAAAAACAACAAAAGCGTGAGCAACGTCAAATAGAACGTCAAATTGAAACATGTGAACTAAATATTGAAACCTTCGAAGAAGAAATAAATGATATTAATCATCAGCTTACCTTGCCAGACGTATACTCAGATCCTGAAAAAGCAAACTCCTTAGCGGTTTCAAAATCAGAAATCGAACAAAAACTAGAACAAGTCATGGCTGAATGGGCAGAATTACAAGAAAAATTAATATAAACACTAATTCAATTCAAGAGCTAAAGTAGAAAAGTCTACTTTAGCTCTTTTTCATCCCCTGAAATACACAATAAATATTCACAACCTCCATCCTATAACAAAGGCTATCCACAAAGTTATCCTAGTTATCCACAAGTAAAAAGTAATCTTTTTTTGCGCATAAAATTCAGATAACGGTTTATATCCACACACTTTACCCAAACTTATCCACACCTTGTACACTATTTGTTGATAAGTACGCATGTTCTCTATTGACATCAATTTATTCCTTCTTAAATAAGGCACTATCTCTGTTTGTTAAATTTTGGCTATAATGTCATAATTATCACATAGCCACTTACATATTAATAAAGGGAGTAATACACTATGCCAGCAATTTTTTGGTTCTTTATAGCTTTTCTTTTTTTGGGTACTGCATTAATGATTATCTCACCCATTGTTGCCAACAAAAAACTTATGCACGATATCAAACCATTATGGGATAATAAACGCCCATTAGAGAATTTCATTAGACCGAATCATACTTATAGTTACCAATTTGATACATATAAACATAAATTTAACAGCGCAACCTTGATAGACGAAAAAACGTGGTCAGATTTAAATCTTGATAGCGTATTTCATAATATGAATTTTAATTTTACAGCTATTGGCGAAATGAGGCTTTTTGCAACTTTAAAAAATATGTTCAAAGTAACAGACGCTCAACTTCTTTCGAATATTACAACTAACTTAGATTTTAGGAATAAAATATCATTGTATTTAGCGCAAATTGGAAAAGCAATCTATCCTACTTTTCCTGATCAAATCTCATCGATTAAACGCAATAATTTTTTTATGATTTGTACATACTTACCATTAATTTTTATAATGCTATCCATTTTCATTCCTAGCATTGGCATTAGTTTAACTATTGTTTCTGCAATTTTTAATATGATGTTAAGTGGATTTTTAAAAAAGTCCTATGAACAAGATTTAAATTCAATGTTCTACACGTCAACCGTTATCAAAAAAGCGTATGCCATCCAACAACTCGAACTCGCACCTAATCTAGATATTGACTTTAAACATTTTGTTATAGCCCGCAAATTTAGTGGCTTGCTAGGTCGTGTGAACTCAAACGATGAAACATCTGTGTTTTCATTATTATTCAAATTAATCTTTATGATGGATTATCATCTATTTCATTTAATTCAAAACAGTTTTAAAAAGTATGAAGATGAAGTAATGGCGTGCTATGAATACATCGCTAATATTGATAATCATTATGCTGTAGCTTTGTGGAGAGAAACTTTAGATCATTATATAGTTCCTCAAGTTACAGAAAAGGATGTTATTCATTTTAAACAGTTAACACATCCATTGATTAATGGTGCAGTTCCAAACGATTTAGCGATAGACAATCATATTTTACTAACTGGTTCAAACGCATCAGGTAAGTCCACATTTATGAAAGCTGTTGCGCTCAACATCGTATTATCACAAACCATTAACACTGCTACAGCTAAAGAATTTGAGTATAAGCCTGGTATGGTTTATACCTCAATGGTCAACCAAGATGATATCTTAACAGGTGATAGTTATTTCATGACTGAAATCAAATCTATTAAACGTCTATTTGATATCACAACAACTAACAAAGTGTATTGCTTTATTGATGAAATTTTTAAAGGTACGAATACCACAGAGCGTATTGCTGCATCAGAGTCTGTCCTAAGTTATCTCGATCAACTTGAAGGCTATACTGTCATTGCCGCTACGCATGACATTGAGCTCTCTTCTTTACTAGGCAATGTGTATTCAAATTATCATTTTAATGAGTCTATAACTGAGGATAACATTTCATTTGACTTCAAGATTAAGCAAGGTAAAGCTGATACCCGAAATGCGATAGAATTACTTAGAATTATGTCATTTCCGAAGAAAATTTATAATCGTGCAAAGTCATCAGCAAACCGTAATACTTAATCAAAAATTGTTTTTTCGCTTCATTTATTATTGCTTATAACTACAAATAGAGAGGATGGATATTTATTCCATCCTCTCTATCTGTATAAATCAAACATAATTTTTAATAAAATCCGCCCATAAATTCATGCTTTATTCAGCATTAACCATCCACGTAACACCAAATGGATCA
>ERZ1023508.292-NODE-292-length-17219-cov-6.348171_pt1 | contig 17219 bp, 11 predicted proteins | sample MGYA00380548_ERZ1023508 | MGnify/ENA primary metagenome ERZ1023508 (study PRJEB33173, sample SAMEA4830311) | metagenome | study: EMG produced TPA metagenomics assembly of the PRJEB25223 data set...
GTAATACAACGCCTCCTCAGCGACTTGCGTGAAGATGACTTCCGGTGGAAGGCCGGACGGGGTGAACAGCGCGATGTCCACCCGTCCGTGAAGAAGCTGGTCGATGAGATTGCCGGTCAGCTCTTCGTTCAGGTGAAGTACGACATTCGGATAGCGCTTCGCTGCCGCTCGCATGAGAGGCAATGCAAGAATCCGCGCTACGGTCTGGGGCAACGCAACGACAATGGAGCCGGATAGCTCACCGGGCTGTTGCGCAACCGCTGCCTTCGCATCCCGCAGGTGTTTGAGCATCCCGCACGCATATTCGTAAAAGACATTGCCGGCTTCGGTTGGAATGATGCCTGTGGCGCTGCGATGAAAGAGCGCGGTTTCCAATTCGGCTTCGAGCATGGTCATCTGCTTGCTCAGGGCCGATTGCGCTACATGCACCTCGCGCGCGGCGCGCGAAAGGCTGCCGTGGTCAACGACAGCGACGAAATAGCGGATCTGACGAAGTTCCATAGGCTCGGTGGTTCTGGGTCAGAGGCGCGTATCGGGGAAGATCTTGCCCGGATTCATCAAGCCTTTCGGGTCAAGGGTCGCCTTGATGGCTTTCATGGTGTCCACTGCATGCTGGCCATGTTCGAGCACCATGTAATCCTGCTTGGTACGCCCAATCCCATGTTCGCCCGTGCAGGATCCACCCATGCCGATGACACGTTCTGCCAACCGGTGGGCAATGGCGTCCGCTTTTGCGATCTCTGCTTCATCGTCCGGATCGACGAGTATCAGGGCGTGGAAGTTGCCGTCGCCTACGTGTCCAAAGATCGGTGCCAACATCCCGGATGCTTGGATATCGACCGAAGTTGCTTCGATGCACTCGGCCAGCCGCGAGATGGGAACGACCGCGTCCGTGGTCAGAGAGCGGCAGCCCAGCCGCAGGGCGAGCGATGCGAAATACGCGTCATGCCGTGCCTGCCACAGACGCGTTCGGTCCTCCGGATTCACCGCCCACGCGAAATCCTGGCCGCCATGTTCGTCGGCGATCATTCGAATGGTTTCAACTTGCTCTTGCACGCTGCTGTCGGAGCCGTGCAGCTCGAAGAACAGTGACGGCGCCTCGTTGAGCGTGGTTTTGGAATAGGCGTTGAGCGCGCGAACGGTGAGCGCGTCGATCAGCTCGATTCGGGCAATAGGCACGCCAAGCTGGATGGTCTGCATGACGGTGCGAACTGCAGCATCCAGGCTCGGGAAGTTGCAGACCGCAGCCGATATCGCTTCGGGGAGCGGATGAAGTTTCACAGTCAGCTCGGCGATGGTTGCAAGCGTACCGCCTGAACCCACCAGAAGGTGAGTCAGATCATAGCCGGCAGATGACTTTCGGGCGCGGCCTCCGGTTTTGATCACTCGGCCGTCTGCAAGCACAGCTGTCATGCCAAGCACGTTTTCACGCATCGTGCCGTACCGAACAGCGTTGGTACCTGATGCTCGGGTTGCTGCCATTCCACCCAGCGATGCGTCGGCACCGGGATCGATCGGAAAGAAAAGACCCGTGCCATGCAGCGCCGCATTGAGTTGCTTGCGCGTTACGCCGGGCTGGATCGTCACATCCATGTCTTGATGCCGTATCTCCAGGATTTTGTCCATGCAGGATACATCGATACAGACACCGCCCCTCACAGCGTGCAGCCAGCCTTCCAGGGAGGTGCCGGTGCCGTAGGGAATCATAGGCGTGTCGTACGCATGGCATAGCTTGTGAACGGCGACGATTTCCTCAATGGATGTGGCAAATACCACAGCGTCTGGCGGTAGCGGATCGAGCGCTGATATGTCTGATCCGTGGTGGGCTCTGACACTGGCAGCCGTGCTGAGCCGACTACCAAATCGGGTTTCAAGCGCTTTGAGTAGCGCATCGGGCAGTGGCGAACGGGCTTCTGGCAGTACGAGGTCGAGCATTGCTTTCTCCGCTTGGGGCTGAACGCATGGGACAGCGACTGGCCTCCTCATCTTATGTGTACGGCGGGCGCTGAGCGTCATGCTGTTTTACGATACTTCCATCTCGATATGAGATGGGTGGCCGCGTCGTGTTCTTTTCATACGAGGTCTTAGCAGCGGCCGTCGCCGCAGTGCGTTCAAAATTCATGCGGGTGGCGTTACCCCGGGATCAGCCAATGCCGAAGGCATGCGTCTGGATGCGTTCAGGCTGCCTGGAACCAACCGACGCTGGATGTCCCGGTTGAAATGTGTCAGCGTTGGGGACTTTTACTGCCCGTTTACGAACCTGCCAATGCCCGGCCCAGCCATGCTGTCACCACCCAAGCCTTCGAACGAGGAGGCGCGCCTTCGGCTGCTGCGCAGTCTGGATATTCTCGACACGCCGGCCGAGGAAGTCTTCGACCGAGTGACACGCGTTCTTGCCCAATTGCTGGACGTTCCCATCACACTGGTGTCGCTGGTCGACGAGTCGAGACAATGGGTTAAGTCACGGGTGGGCACTGATCTTCAGGAGACGCCGAGAAGCATTGCATTCTGTGCCCACGCTATCCACGTTGAAGACATCTTTCTGATCGAAGATACGCTGGCAGATCCAGGGTTCGAGCAGCATCCCCTTGTGGTAAATAGCCCACACATACGCTTTTACGCGGGGATTCCCCTGAGAAGTGTGGACGGCCTCGCCCTAGGGACACTCTGCGCAATCGACCGTCGACCCCGGGTGCTGACGCCGGGTATGAAGGCGGCGTTCCACGATCTGGCGAGTATCGTCGAACGCGAGCTCTTGCAGCGCGCTGTAACCGAGCAGGGCAAGCGGGTCTGGGAAGAAGAGCGATTGGCAAGGGCGCGCAGCGACGCACGTTTCGCGACGATCTTCCGTGAAACGCCGACCGGCAAAATCATCGTTGATCTGAAAGGGCGCTTCATCGAGGCCAACCCGAAGTTTTGCGAGCTGACGGGCTATGCGGCTGACGAACTCACACGGCTCAGATTCACCGACATCACCCATCCGGACGATATCGGCGCTGATCGACTATTGGCGGCGGAGCTTGTCGCGGGCACGCGTACGACCTATTCGGTCGAGAAGCGCTACATCCATCGCGATGGGAGCCCGGTTTGGGCGCAGGTAAGCGTCTCGCTTCTGCAGGGCCACGAAGGGCATGCGCCACAGTTCATTGCGGTCGTTATGGACATCGGCGAGCGTAAGCGAAGCGAGCAGATGCTGCAGAACCACAGCGCTGAGCTCGAGCGATCCGTTGCAGAACGGACCCTTGAGCTTGAGCGTAGCCGGCGCGTCTTGCAGACAATCACGGACAACCTGCCCGTCCTGATCGCTCAAGTGGATAAGGACCTTTGCTACCAATTCAACAACCGTATCTATCAGGACATCTTCGGCGTTACCCCTTCCGAGCTCGCGGGCAAGCCGCTCGCCAGTATTCTTTCGGCGGATTTGCTGGATGAATTGATGCCCTACTTTCAGCGAGCGCTTGCCGGCGAGCGGGTGACGAAGGAGAGCGTGCGTTATCAACCGGGCCGCGATCAGCTGTGGAATGCGACCTACATTCCCGAAGTGCGGGACGGTGAGGTCGTGGGTTTTTTCGTGATGTCTCAGGATGTCACCGAGCAGAAACGCTTCGAACGTGCATTGTTCGACAAGGCTATGCTCGATCCCCTGACTGATCTTCCGAATCGGCGTGCGCTGCAGGACAGGCTCGACGACACGATCAGCAGCGATGTGCCGTTCGTGGTTCTGTTCATGGATCTGGACGGCTTCAAGGTGATCAACGATGCGCACGGCCACGACGTCGGCGACGAGCTTCTCAAACATGTCGGGCGCCGCTTGTTGCAGGCGGTAAGGAAGGGTGATTTCGTCTGCCGCCTCGCCGGTGACGAATTCGTCGTCGTTGCCGAGGGCATTCCGAACATGGCAATTGCCGAGCGGATAGCCGCTGACATCACAAGCGCCATCGAAAAGCCGTTTGAGCTCTCGGTCGGCGCGCTGTCGGTAGGCGTCAGTGTAGGCATCGCCTCAAGCATCTCTTCAGCCATGCATGACAGCAACGACGTAATGGCTCGCGCAGACAGTGCAATGTATGAAGCGAAACGTCGACGTCGCGACGAACGCTCTTGAAGGGCAATGAGCTATCCGCTCACACTTTCATCAGTTCATAGCCAACGCCGGGCTCGGTGCGGATCAGGATGGGCTTGACCGAACCCTTGCCCAGCTTTTGACGGATCCTTGCGATCACGATTCGAAGGTAGTGATGGTCGTGAACATGGCTCTGGCCCCATACCTCGACCAATAACTGACGCTGGGTGACCATTCGCCCGGGATGCTTCATGAGCAGGGCCAGCACGTCAAATTCTTTCCGGGTCAGATGTACCGCCACGCCATCGTGTATGACCTGATGTCGCGAGACATCCATCTGCAGCGGGCCAACGCTGAGCAGGGCAGGTGATTCGCCGGCATAGGCCAGCCGCCGGCGTATTAACACACGAACCCTGGCGAGCAGTTCTGCGACGCTGAACGGTTTGGTCACGTAGTCGTTGGCGCCTGCGTCCAGCGCCGCGACCTTGTTCCGCTCATCGGTTCTGGCGGACAGAACAAGCACGGGAGCGTCGGTCCAGATGCGCAGTTGAGTTAGAACACGCAGGCCGTCCATATCCGGAAGGCCAAGGTCGAGGATGATCAATGCTGGCTGATGGGTGAGCGCCTGTTTTATGCCTTCCGCACCGTCACTGGCCTCTAGAACGGCGAGCCGCTGAGTCGAAAGGATGATACGCAGGAGTGCTCGAATCTGACTTTCGTCATCGATGACCAGCACGCCTGGTTCGCTAGTGTCCATCCGGGGTATGTCCCTGCGTGAGTTGGATGGGAAGGGACAGCGTAACGGATGTGCCCAACCCCCCCCCGGTCCATCCGAGACGCTCACTTGCCCGCCGTGGGCGCCCACCATCCCCTGGCATATCGCAAGGCCGAGTCCTGTTCCCTTTCCGCAGCGATCGCCTCGTGCCGCGGTATAGAACATATCGAAGATCCGAGCTCGCTCTTTGGGCGGAATGCCGGGCCCCTGGTCAGTCACCACAAAACTGAATGTGTCTGGGCCTGTGAGGGCTCTGATCTCCAGCGTCCCGGAGAGTGGCGAGAATCTCGCTGCGTTTTCAATGATATTTATCAGCGCCTGCTCGATTAGGGCACCGTGTACGTGAAGCATGGGGAGCGTGTCTGCCACATCGATAATGACGTTCAACTCATTGAGTAGGGATCTGAGCCGCGCCGTGGCACTGGCAACGATTTCGGCTGGCGCAACCCATGTCCTCGTGATCTGGAGGCCCGCTTGGCCTAGCCGTGTCATGTCCAGCAGATTCTGGATATACCGGTCGAGACGATCGGCTTCATCACGGGTACCACGGAGCAACGTCTGACGATCCTGCTCGCTGATCTGCCGTCCGAGGACGAGGAGCGTGTCGATCGAGCCACGCATTGTTGTAAGCGGTGTCCGCAGGTCATGGGATACAGAGGCGAGCAGCGCGCTGCGCAACTGTTCGGTTTCGCCGTGAAGCCTGGCCGCTTCGAGGTTTTGAGCCAGCTGAGCGCGCCCCAGCGCCTGCGCTACCAATTGCCCGAGGTCGGATAGCAGGCGCCGCCGCTCAGGGCTTAGTGGCTCATCACCGTTAGAGCGCGCGCCGAGCAAGGCCTGCGTGCCGTCAGGTGTAACAAGTGGCAACCACCACCACGAACAGTCCGGCAAGGTATCGGTGTGCCTGCCAGCGGCACTGCGGTGCCGCCAAGCCCAATCTGCAGCGGCGCGTTCCTGTTCCGTCAGACCGGAACGTACACCACTCTCGAATGACCATTCGGTCTGCGAGTCCCGCCGAAGGATAACGACGTCGAAAGGGTAATGCCCTTCGAGTTGCTGCATGGTCGCCGCGAGTATTGCCTTACGGTCAGTGGCTGCCGTGAGCTGCCGTGAGAGTTCGAGCACTGTAGACGTCTCGCGCTGTGTCGAGCGAATGCTTTCAAGTTGCCGCCGTTGGCGTGACGCGAGGTTGCCGGTCAACGTAGCCATCAAGAGAAAGAAGGCCAGTGACAGAACGTCCTGTTGTCGCGCAATGGTCAGCGAGTGGACCGGGTCAATGAAAAACCAGTTGTACGCCAGGAAGGAGAGCCCAGCGCAGGTAAGGGCTGGACCTACGCTTGTGCGAACCGCGACCAGCAGTACTGCAGAAAGGAAGACAAGCGCGACGTCCGGCAGGTCCAATACTCGAGAGACGAGCATCGCCATACCGGTCGCTATGCTGCTGGCAAGCAATGCCAGCAGATATTGGCGCCAGCGTAGCGGGGTGCTGGGTCGGTAGGTGATTGAAGGGGACTGCGCCTGGCTGTCGACGATACTGATCTCCAGACCACGGCCCGCCATGACGAGTCGCGTCTGCAGTGTGCGTTTCCATCTAAGACGAGCGCGGGTACGGCCCACGAGAATGACATTTGCGCGGCGCTCGAGCGCATGTTCGACGAGTGCCTTTGGTGGGTCGCCATGTAGCGTGATCGCCTCGCCGCCAAGCCGCTCTGCCAACTGCCGTGCTGATTGCAGCCGGGTTCGATGTGCCTCGTCGGTAGGTTTGCCGTCATCGACGTGTACCGCCGACCATGGGAGGTGACGTCGCTCGGCGACGCGGCTGGCGTATCGCACCAGGGCCTCAGCCTGAAGATCACCCGTGATCCCCACAATCAGGCGTCCGCGTACGGCAGGCAGCGGCTCTCCAAGTTGGATAGCGCGTCGATCCAGGTCGGCCTCTATACGCGCCGCCGCGGTCTGCATAGCAAGTTCGCGCAATGCAGTAAGGTTGGTTTGGCTAAAAAAGGCATCAATCGCGGCGCGCGCCTGATCCGGCACGTAGACCTTCCCCTCACGTAGCCGCTCGAGCAGCTCCCGCGCAGGCAGATCGATCAGGAGGATCTCATCTGCATCATGGATGACCCAATCCGGAACCGTTTCACGAACGCGGATACCCGTGATGTCCAGGATCTGATCGTTCAGGCTCTCGAGATGCTGGACGTTGATAGCGGAGTAGACATCTATCCCAGCAGCCAGCAATTCCTGAACATCCTGCCAGCGCTTGGCATGACGACTGCCCGGCGCATTGGTATGGGCAAGCTCGTCTACCAGTACCAAGGACGGCGGTGACTTGAGCAGCCCATCCAGGTCCAGCTCCGCCAGCGTCATTCCTCGATAGGGGACCGGTCGCGTCGCCTGCTGCGGTAGCCCGACAACCAGTGCCGCAGTCTCGCTTCGTCCATGCGTTTCGACGATGCCCACACGAACCGATACGCCCTGCAAAACTTGACGATGTGCCGCCTGGAGCATGGCGTAGGTTTTACCCACCCCCGGCGCCGCGCCAAGAAAAAGCTTCAGGCGACCGCTATCGTCCCGGCGAAGGCCTGCCAGTAATTCATCGGCTCGTCGGGCACTGTTCATGGACGCATCGGCCTTGCGCCGATTTCATCCAGCGCTCGATTGAGTTCAAGGACGTTCACTGTGTCCGGCCCGATCAATGACGGTTGTGTGTACCGATCCACCAGCGCTTCCAATGGCTGTTGGTCCAGACCACGCGCGGAAGCGATTCGTGGAATCTGGTAGCGGGCTGCAGCGGGAGGCAGATCAGGGTCCAATCCGCTTCCGGATGTAGTGACCAGTGCCATCGGCACGGGATGTCCTCCTGTTGCCTCCCAGCGTTCGGCTTCAGCTCTGATTCGCTCAACCAGCGCGGGATTTGAAGGGGCGAGGTTGCTGGCGCCGCTCGGAACGGTCGCGTAGCTTCCGGCGGATGGTCGCGGGTGGAACCACTCGTCTCCCTCGAACGATTGAGCAATCAAGCGGCTACCACGAACCTGGCCATCGGCGTCGCGAACCAGACTACCGTTTGCCTGATCGGGAAAGGCGGTTTGTGCAATGGCGGTGATGAGTAGTGGATATGCGGCGCCGGTAATCAGCGTCATGAAGAACAGCGATGCGACAGCGGGGCGCAACTGAGCGGCAATGTTCATGTTCCGAATCACCTTAAACCAGGCCGATGGCAACGAGCAGCAGATCGATTAGCTTTATGCCCACAAAGGGGGCGATGAGACCGCCGACCCCATAGATGAGCAGGTTACGGCGAAGCAGGGCGCCTGCGTCGGTCGCTTTCACCGGGACGCCCCGCAACGCAAGGGGTATGAGTGCCACGATGATCAGTGCGTTGAAGATGATGGCCGACAGGATGGCACTCTTAGGGCTGTGCAGGCCCATGAGGTTGAGCGCGGCCAGTTGCGGGTAGAGGGCCGTAAACAGCGCTGGCAGGATCGCGAAGTATTTAGCGACGTCGTTGGCGACGGAGAAGGTCGTAAGCGCACCCCGCGTTACCAGAAGCGCCTTCCCAACCTGCACCACGTCCAGCAATTTGGTTGGATCCGAATCGAGATCTACCAAGTTCGCCGCCTCGCGCGCAGCCTGGGTCCCGTCGTTCATGGCCATTCCTACATCGGCTTGGGCGAGCGCGGGCGCGTCGTTTGCGCCATCGCCGCACATGGCGACGAGCTTGCCTTCAGCTTGTTCCTGTCGTATCCGCTGAAGCTTTTTCTCAGGCGTGGCTTCGGCAATGACATCGTCGACGCCCGCTTCGGCGGCTATTGCCGCGGCGGTTAACGGGTTGTCGCCGGTCACCATGACCGTCCTGATGCCCATCTGGCGAAGCGCGGCAAAACGTTCCTTGATGCCTGGCTTCACTACGTCTTTCAGATGGATCGCGCCCTTGAGTTCGGTATCGATAGCTACGAGCAAAGGCGTGCCCCCGCTTTGCGCGATCTGTTCAATTTCGCGGGCCAAGGTGGACGGCAGGTCATCGCGACTAATGCCCAGCCACTGGACCACAGCGTCCACCGCGCCCTTGCGGTAGTGGCGGCCATTCCAATCCACGCCGGACAGGCGGGTTTCGGCGGTGAATGGGATGGCAGTTACCGCGCTACGCTCGGGCACCGATACCGTATGCAGGCTGTGAAGGTACTCGACGATGGACTTGCCTTCCGGCGTGTCGTCGGCAAGCGATGCCAGCAATGCGGCTTCGGCGAGCTCCGGCGTGGTCACATTCGGTGCCTTGTAAAGCGCCGTGCAGCGCCGGTTGCCGAAGGTGATCGTCCCGGTCTTGTCCAGAAGCAAGGTATGCACATCGCCGGCCGCTTCGACAGCGCGCCCGGATTTTGCAATGACATTGAGCCGGACGAGACGATCCATCCCAGCGATGCCGATCGCCGAAAGCAGGCCGCCAATTGTGGTGGGAATGAGCGTGACCAACAGGGCGGCCAGATAAACCATCGGCAGCTCCCCGCCCGCGTAACGGGCGAAAGGCTGCAGCGTTGCGACGACCAGGAGAAAGATCAGCGACAGACCAATGAGCAGGATGTCGAGCGCAACTTCGTTCGGTGTTTTCTGGCGTTTGGCACCCTCCACCAAGGCGATCATACGGTCGAGCGTCGATTCGCCGGGGTTTGCGCTGATGCGTATGAGGAGCCAGTCCGAGACGACACGTGTGTTCCCGGTCACCGCCGAGCGATCACCGCCTGACTCACGTATGACTGGCGCCGATTCACCGGTAATTGCTGCTTCATTGACGGCTGCGACGCCTTCGATCACCTCCCCATCGCCCGGTATGAGCTCACCTGCTCCGACCCGCACGATGTCACCTCTGCGAAGGCTGCTGGCGTTGACTGCCTCATATCCTGCAGCGGGCGTTTGGCGCATCGCCATAAGGTCTTCGCCACCTGATCTCAGGCTGTCTGCTCGTGCTTTTCCGCGACCTTCTGCCAATGCTTCGGCAAAATTGGCGAACAGGACCGTGAACCATAGCCAGACAGCGACCTGCAGCGTCAGCATTGGGCTGACCAGAGGATGAGGGACGAGACACAGCATCGACGTGACGATCGCGGTGAGCTCAACCGTGAGCATCACAGGCGAACGGACAAGCAAGCGTGGATCAAGCTTCACGAATGCCTGAACAAAGGCGGGTTTCCACAGCGCCCGAAGGTTGGTTTGTGCTGACGCCCCAACGGACTCAACTGGATTCACAGTTTGCATATTCATGGGTATGCCCTTAGAGAGCTGCGCCGAGCTGCTCAGCCATCGGGCCGAGCGCGAGTGCGGGTAGGAAGGTCAATCCGCCTATTAGCAGAACGACGAGCGTGAGCAGTACGACGAATAGAGGGCCGTGTGTAGGAAAGCTGTTCGGCCCTGTCGGGGCTGCACGCTTCGCGGCCAGGCTGCCTGCAATGGCGAGCACAGGAATGATGTAGCCGAAGCGACCCAGCAGGATCGCAAACGCCTGCATCAGGTTGTGGTAGGGCATGTTTGCGCCGAAACCAGCGAAGGCTGAGCCGTTATTCCCGGTTGCCGACGTGTAGGCATAGAGAACTTGGCTGAATCCATGTGGGCCGGGGTTGCTGATGGCACCTGCCGGTCCCGGCAAGCCTACGGCCAGCGCGCTCAATACCAGCACGCCAACTGGCATCACCAACAGCGTCGCCACGAGTAGCCGCACTTCGCGGGCTTCAAGTTTTTTACCGAGGTATTCCGGCGTACGCCCAATCATCAACCCCGCAAGGAACACGGCGACCAGGACGAAGATCAGCATTCCGTAGAGCCCTGCGCCAACGCCGCCGAAGATCACTTCGCCGAGCATCATGTTGAGCAAGGCGATCATGCCGGCGACCGGGCTGAGGCTATCGTGCATGGCGTTCACCGATCCGTTTGATGCGGCGGTGGTCGTCGTGGCCCATAGTACGGAGCCTGCTACCCCAAAACGGCTCTCCTTGCCTTCCAGCGACCCGGTATGTTCGATGGGAAGCAAGGAAAATGCGGGGTTTGGCTGATATTCAGCGTGGAGCGCAGTCCCGAGCCCAGCAATGAAGAGTACGAGCATGCAGGCTAACAGTGCCCGGCTCTGACGCAGATCCTTGACGTAATGGCCAAAGGTAAAGAGCAGCGCGACAGGTATCAAAATGATCGAGGCCATTTCGACAAGGTTGGTCCATTGCGTAGGGTTCTCGAATGGATGCGCGGAATTAACGCCGAAAAAGCCGCCGCCGTTAGTGCCGAGTTGTTTTATGGCGATCTGACTTGCGGCGGGGCCCAGCGGAATGGTTTGGCTTGCACCTTGGTGAGTGGTCGCCTGGACATAGCTATCGAACGTCTGAGGTACGCCTTGCCAGATCAGGAACACCGCTAGCAGGAAGCTGAGTGGGAGCAGGCAATAAAGGACCGCCCGGGTCAGATCGACCCAGAAGTTGCCGATAGTCGATTTGGCGCGATCTGCAATAGCACGCGCAAGGGCGACCAGCACGGCAAGGCCTACAGCGGGGCTGACGAAGTTCTGTACGGTCAACCCTGCCATCTGGCTGAGGTAGCTCAGCGTTGACTCGCCGCTATACGCCTGCCAGTTCGTATTGGTCACGAAGCTCGCAGCTGTGTTGAGTGCGAGTGTCCATTCGAGGCCAGGCAGCCCCTCGGGGTTTAGAGGCAAATTCCCCTGTGATAGCAGCAGGGCGAACAGGGCGCCTAGGCACAGGCATGAGAAAGCCACCAACGACAGAGCGTACTGCTGCCACGTCTGCCCCTGTTCGGGGTCGAGGTTGCAGGCGCGATAGATAGTGCCTTCGATTGGGCGAAGCGCTGTCTGTAGCCACGTTCGCTCGCCTTGCATGGCACGGTAGAAGAATCGCCCAAGCCAGGGAGCCGGGAGCAATACGAGCAGGAAGAATGCAGCAAGAAGGGCGATGTCCTGGAAGGCCATGGGCGTCACTCCCTACCCGCACGCATCAGTGCGGCCAGCAAGTAGACAAAAAGCCCTGCCGCCATGAATAAAGCGGCACCGTCGATGATAGTCATTACGCTCTCCTTGTTAGCGGTGTTTCCGCGTTAGGGAGAGTCTCTGTTTTTCGCCCGTAAAAATTCGATTCCGGAAACGGCTTAACCACGTAAAAAAAACGTATGAAACACCGTTGTTAATAGGGCCCCGCTGCGTCGATCTGAAAGGGCCGTGGGAGGAGCGCGTCGTAGGTTGCGGCGATGCATGAGCCCTACCGCGGCAGGGCTCATTGCTGGGTCATTGCGGCATTGATGGCAACTCGTTCGGACGCAGATCAAATACCAGGACTTCGGCGTTCTCGCCGTTGCTCAGCTCTACCACTTGAGCATGGCGCAGGCGAGCGCCATCACCTGCGTTCATGGAGACGCCGTTGAGCTCTACAGCGCCCGATGCGACGTGAACGTACACATGGCGATCTCCTTCGATCTTGAGCGCTGCGCGTTCGTCCCCGTGGATCAAACCGGCATAGACACGTGCATCTTGGCGTACCTGGAGCGATCCACCTTCTCCATCGGGCGAAATAATCAACTGTAGCCGACCGCGTTTCTGCTCTTCAGAAAAGTGCACTTGCTGGTAACGAGGCTCGGCACGACGAACGTTTGGTACGATCCAGATCTGCAGGAAGTGCACAGGTGAAATGTCGGAATGGTTGAATTCGCTATGCGACACACCGCGGCCTGCACTCATCAGCTGGACGTCGCCTTGGCGAATTACTGAGCCGTTCCCCATGCTGTCCTGGTGTGCCAGCTCACCCTGCAATACGTAGGAAAAAATCTCCATGTCGCGGTGGGGGTGCTCACCGAAACCCCGGCTGGGATCGACTGTATCGTCGTTGATTACGAGCAAGTCCGAAAAACCTTGCTCATTCACATCTCGATAGTTCGCAAATGAGAAGGTGTGAAAAGACTTCAGCCAGCCATGGTTTGCGGCGCCACGTTGGGAAGCTTTGCGGATGGTCAGCATGATCGGATTCTCCATTCGGTAGGGCGGGCCCTGTGATCGATGGGTGAATCCTACTGTCTGTTTTCGACACGTTTAAGTACGTGGGTTCAGACTGAATGTCGCGATGAGGTTGACAGTTAAAGGTCGTTGAGTCGTTCACGCAGAAAATCGGAGAAGACCTGAACGGCTCTGGCCGATTGCCGGTGTTGGGGGTAGACGGCGTATACGGCGCCTGCTGGAGGCTGGAACGCTTCGAGCACGGGCACTAGCGATCCATTTTCCAGTGCATCACCGACAATGAAGGTCGGCAGGTAGGCTATGCCCATTCCAGCAACAGCAGCATCTCTGACGACCTCGCCATTGTTCACTCTCAGCTTGCCTTTCATTGAGACACTCACGGGCTTCCCGTTGTCTTGGAAATGCCATTCTACGTGGCGTGTATGGCCGTATAGCACGCAGTCGTGCTGTCCCAGATCCGCCAGTGTTGATGGCACACCATTGGCCGAAAGGTAGGCCGGACTGGCGCAGGAAACGATTTGCATCGATGTTAATCGTTTCGCGATGAGCGTTGAATCCTCAAGCCGGCCGATACGTATGGACATGTCGTAACCCTCGGCCAGAAGGTCGACCGACCGATCGTTGAACTCGAGTTCCAATGCGATCAAGGGGTGCTTTTGCATGAAGAGCGGAACGAGAGGACTGACGTGCATGGTACCGAATGTCATCGGCGCGCTGACCCTCAGCGTACCGCGTACGGTTGGGCTTTGGTCGGAGACAAGTTCCAGGGTCTCCTGTAGATCAGTCAGTATTCGAGCGGCGCGCTCATGGAGCAACATACCGAGTTCGGTCGGTTGTAATCGTCGCGTGGTGCGGTTAAGCAATCGAACACCCAGCGAATCCTCCAAGGCCATGATCCGCCGGCTGATGTACTGCTTCGACACGCCCAGCTTGTCAGCCGCCGCAGTGAAGTTGCCCTCCTGAAGGGTCGCTACGAAGAGACGCAGGTCTTCCACATTCATCCGTATTGCCTCCTGAACAGACGGCAATTATGGCGAGTCTTCGTGTAGGGTGCGATCTCTACGGCGATCAAGGGTGCAGGCCCGATCCAGGGCAGAGATTTCTTGTTCACTTTCTTTGGCAACATGTATTCGAGCGGAGCGTTTGATTGCGTAAGGTCCTGGCGGCGTTATTGGCCTTCATTGCTGTGTCGCTCATCACGGGTTTCTATATATCGCGATGGCCCACAACGTCTTGGCTACCGCGTGTACTACCCGTGGAGGCGCAACTCGTCGGTATGTCGGGCAACCTCGGCGCGGGCTCCGTCTCTCGTGTAACTGTCAATGGCTTCTCGAGCGGCCCTTGGTCATGGTCTTGGCGATCAGTCCGCGATATCGACGTGCAGCTCGGTACAGCCGGGGAGGGGGCGTGGCAGTTCAAGATAGCGGGGTGGCCCTGGAAATGGTCAGTCAGAACTACCGGGGGCGATCTTAGGTGGTGGCAGAGCTATCCTCTGGTGGTGGGAGCAGCCCGCGGCGATCTGGAATGGCGTGGGGATTGGCAGACGTGCAAGCAGACCGCAGGGGAGCTCGAAGCGTCATCGCTACTTCTGCTAGTCCCTTACCCCATTGGGCTCGGCGAAGGACAGTTGACGGCATCCTGCGTCGACAGTTTTCTATTGAATGCATCGCTCCAAGCACCGGGTACGCATGCACTAACAGCGCGTTTCAACCTTTCGGATGGCCGAGGCCAGGTGGAAGGAGAGGTCGAGCCTGCGAGCGCATTAGGCCGAGTACTTTTTCTTGGCGGCATGGCAGAGGCGAACGATCGGCGTATTGATTTCAGGTTTTGACGTTCAGTTGCCCGGGTATCGGCGACCGAACGGGGACCCTCGTGCAGTGGGTTGCGTCGGAGTAACATGTCCGAGTGATCGAAGACAATCCATCCCCTGCGGTGACCATCGAAGGCTTCGTGCTGACGCGCCACTGGCGTGACAGCCCTGCCGGTATCGAAGTCAGCTTCTGGTTGGCGACAATGCAGGGTGCTATCAAAGTCACGGCGCCACTTCAGACTGCCGTCGCGTTCATCCGTGCAGAGCATGGGGCGACGGTTGAGCCAATAGTTGCGCAATCCAAGGGCGCATACCTGCGCCCCTTGGCGTTGAAAGATTTTGACCAGCGACCAGTGCTGGGACTTTATTGCCCGCGCTACCGTCAGCTGCAGGACCTGGAACGAGCGCTCCTGAGCGTGGGTGTTGACCTTCTGGAGGCTGATATCAAGCCACCTGATCGCTTCTTGATGGAGCGATTCGTTACAGCTGGGGTGCTCGCGACGGGGCGATGGGAGGGTAGCGCACTTGTCGATGCACAGATCAAGCCTTCGCCTTCATATCGCCCTAGCTTACGCCTGGTCTCACTAGACATTGAAACAACTGCGCGAGGCGAGCTGTATTCCGTTGGCCTGCATGGCTGTGGTCAGCGTCAGGTCTACATGCTAGGTCCGCCGAACGGCGATGCGTCCCAACTGGATTTTGATCTTGAGTACTGTGAAACAAGAGCCGTCCTGCTCCAGCGCTTGAACGACTGGTTTGAACTGCATGATCCGGATGGAATCATCGGCTGGAGCGTGGTGCAGTTCGATCTTAGAGTGCTCCAGGAGCACTCCGAAAAACTGAACGTTCCTCTCCGGCTAGGGCGGCTGGGAGAACCGTTGGAGTGGCGCCCGCAGGGTGCGTATGGACATGCGCTTGCTTCTGCAGCAGGCCGAGTGATCATAGACGGGATAGAGGCGCTGAAATCCGCAACATGGAGCTTCCGTTCATTTAGCTTGGAGAGCGTGTCGCAGTCACTGCTGGGTGAAGGAAAGGCAATCGATAATCCATATGATCGTATGGCTTCGATCAACCGGATGTTTTCCGAAGACAAGCCTGCGCTCGCTATATACAACTTGAAGGATTGCGAACTCGTCAGCCGAATCTTCGAGAAAACCGAACTCACAGCTTTCCTGTTGGAGAGGGCTAGCGTGACCGGCCTACCAATCGACCGGAGCGGCGGTTCGGTCGCCGCCTTCTCACACCTTTATCTTCCACGTATGCATCGCGCCGGTTTCGTTGCGCCGAGTCTTGGCCAGCGTGAGGGGGCTGCGAGCCCAGGCGGATTCGTCATGGAATCGAGGCCCGGCCTCTACGATTCGGTCCTTGTGCTTGACTACAAAAGCCTCTACCCATCAATCATCAGAACGTTTCTTATCGACCCGGTAGGGCTGGCTGAAGGCGCGTCCTTGCCTGATCGAGACACGGTCGAGGGATTCCTTGGCGCTCGTTTTTCCCGTGCTACACACTGTCTGCCGGGTATTGTTCAAGAGGTCTGGAAGGAGCGGGAGCTGGCGAAGCGTAACGGTAATCAGCCCTTGGCGCAGGCGCTCAAGATCATAATGAATGCCTTCTACGGCGTGCTAGGGTCGACGGGGTGCCGTTTCTTCGATCCTCGGCTTGCTTCATCTATTACGTTGCGGGGGCACGAGATCATGCGCTGCACCCGCGAATTCATAGAGGCCCAAGGCTGGACAGTCATCTACGGCGATACGGACTCGACCTTTGTCTGGCTCGGCGCCAAGCATCATGAGAATGATGCACGCCAGATCGGCCTTCGTTTAGCGGCCGCTATCAACGAATGGTGGAAGATTCATCTTGATGAAGCGATGGGATTGGAAAGCGCGCTCGAGCTCCAGTTCGAAACACATTTTGAGCGCTTTCTGATGCCCACTATTCGGGGGGCAGAGGAAGGGAGCAAGAAACGGTACGCAGGGTTGGTGCGCACCGACACAGGCACACCACGACTCGTGTTCAAGGGCTTGGAAACGGTACGTACCGACTGGTCTCCCCTGGCACAGCGGTTCCAGCAGGAGCTGTATGAGCAGATATTCGCCGGGGTTCCGTGCGACGACTACATCCAAAGCTATGTTGCCAGAACACTGGCGGGCGAGATGGACGATCTGCTTGTCTTTAGAAAGCGGTTAAGGCGACCGCTCGACGACTACATCCGGAATGTCCCGCCCCACGTCCGGGCGGCGAGGATGGCAGACGAGCGAAATGCACAGCTTGGCCGGCCCTTGCAATATCAGGGGAGGGGATCCATCAGCTACGTCATCACGACGGCAGGCCCCCAGCCCATTGATTACCTCGAGGCTCCACTCGATCATGAACACTACGTCAATAAGCAATTGGAACCTGTGGCAGACGGCATTCTCCCCTTTGTAGGTAAACGGTTCGGGGAAATTATCGATAGGCAGTTGAGCTTGTTTGGCTGATCTGCGCGATCGATTCACTCGGCGATCGAAAGAAAGTTCAAATTAAGTATTGACGGCTCGTTTTGGGTGTCTATAATGCGCACCACTTCCGGCGCAGACCGAAG
>ERZ1023508.303-NODE-303-length-16514-cov-33.944468_pt1 | contig 16514 bp, 15 predicted proteins | sample MGYA00380548_ERZ1023508 | MGnify/ENA primary metagenome ERZ1023508 (study PRJEB33173, sample SAMEA4830311) | metagenome | study: EMG produced TPA metagenomics assembly of the PRJEB25223 data set...
GAAGACTCCTTTTTGTTAAAATTATACTATAAATTCAACTTTGCAACAGAACCCTATTAAGTTTATAGTATATAAAAATGGTATTGGTATTAATGCTAACAAAAGCATTTGTATTGGTACATGAAAGCCATTATTTTGTATAAAACCCCAAACTTTTTTTAGTCCTTGTGTTTTACTAACGCTTTCGGGTGAACTGGAGCCTAATTGTTTTATAAATTCTTCTGAAGGATGAAAAATTAAAGCAATAGGAATTGTTACTAGTAATAAAGCCGTTGATAATATAAAGGTTTTTAATGCTCTTTTAAAATAATTTTGATCTTGGATTTTAAACATAAGGAACCTCTTTTTTATTTTTGAAACGAGTGGAAACGAATTTCTTCATGTCTTGATTTTGATATCACCTGTAAAATAGCTATTAACCATTTTTCACTTTAATATTCATGGTCATTTTCACTCAAAAATGTGCTTAGTCTTTCTTCTTTTAAATATAGAATAATGCGTCCGTCATATTTATTAATATGTACATTGATATCTTCTTTTATTTTCATTAATTCTTGAATATCTATTGAAATGAAGCCATCGTCATAGTTATCTTCGTAATCTTCATCTGTGTGTTTATAAGGATATTCATTTTTTAACCATTTATATAATTTTGATACAGATTCTGTTTCATTTTCTTCTAAAGTATATGCCACTATGCAGCTTATAAAATGATAAATTAGCTCGTTACTCAACTCATTTTCATATTCACTAATATCTTCTTTAAACATACTTACTAATTCATCAATAGAATAGTTCAAATCAATGATTAATATTTCATAAGTATTTACAAAAGTATCATATTTTATATAATTTTTTACTACTGTCTTTATTGACTCATATTTTAATGACTTATCTTCTTCATCATAATATGAATTGTATATACTATCTGAATCTAAAGTGTTAATTAATGTTTTTAAGTGATCATAATATATTAAATTTAAATATTTTCTACTATTATCTAAATCTTTCTTTTCATTTAGATAATAGTCACATAAAGCTCTATATATCGCCATTAAGTCATTATTATTATCTTTTTTACTTAGTTTATAATCATATATTGCTAAAATTTTATCTTCACATGTATTATCTATATAATGCTCAGCTATATAAAAAGCTTGTTTGTAACTTATATGATCCCAACTAGTTATAAAGTGCATTAAGTATTTTGTATCTCTTATTAAAAATATTCCTTCATCAGTCGCGTCATAATAAGAGGGAAGTTCTATATTTTGTATAGAACCAAAATTTTCCTTAACACGTTGAATAAGTTTTGGTTTAGTTCCAGATATAGGAAGATTATTATTTTTAAGTAACTCTCTTAGTTGTGAAACTGTAAAATAATTCAAACTATTTTCTACATCTTTTTTTATAACTAATTTATCGTCTTCTATTAATTTTTGAATAGATTTTAATATAGATTTTTCGCCATAAGCCCTAAGTCCACTTGGAAATATTTCTTTTCCTACTTGTCTGTTTATATTTGTATGTAAAGTAATTAAATCATCAGTATTTAAATTCACAGTTTAAACCTCTTTTTAATTATAATTGCTATTTACTATTTGAATTTTTAGTATAGTAAGTTGTTTTGATTTCAACTCGAATAATTCCGCCATTTCTTCTTCAAAAATTTTTACTAAATCAAATAAAACATCGATGTTTTTTACAAATATAAAGAATTTCTAAGATATTTTAATCTCCTTTTTTATAAATCTTATCACAGAAGTTATTTAAATTTTAAATAACTTTATTTTTGATTTTGAGAGATTATTTAGAGGAAATAAAGTATATTGATACAGTTGTTTTACTCATAAATATATATCAACTTTTAAAAAGAAAATATGAGTTAAACAAATATATTTTGATTTTAAAAATCAGAATATGGATTAAAACTAGCGATTACTTTTTAGGTATCGCCAGTTACATGTAATCTAAAATTTTGCATAAAATCATTCAAAAAGTAGTTATGATTTTTAGTTCTTGCAGAGGTATTTTTCTTTTAAAACACCAAAATTTTGATTTGAACCCAAATCATGAGTTAAGAGCATAAGGGAAATTTGCCACCTTTTACAAAGGTAGGTCTGGCGAAGCCAGACATTTCAAAGGTTTCAGAGTTTTTCTTTTGGTGCCTAAATTTTGTGTTTGTACCCAAAATGTTCCCCTACATATTGTGTCTGTACCCATTTTGTACCCATACTTTTTTTACGACTTTTCAATAACAAACGCTAGCTTTTTTAGCTAAAGCTCCCTATTTTTTAAAGAGATAATTTTGTTTTCGAAATGCCTAATTGCTGTAATTGAATATGTTTTTTTCTTTATCATTTGTTTGAATTAAATCGCCATCTTCAGTGTTATCTAAATTTAAAAGTTTATGTTTTTATTTAAGTAATACACCGAAACTTAGTATACGTTTTCGATATAAAATTCATTCTAAGTCATTAACAATTTCTGCATTTTTTTCATGGTTTCTTGTTAAACAATCAAACGAAATAATGGAATATTTTGATTAGTTTTTGAAGGATTTATGCGCTATTTTTTTATATGTTATACAAGCGTAAAACAAAAGTAGAATACACATTTATGCTAAGAAATTTTAATAATGTTGTGAGTCTACTTAACGAAATTTTAAGATGAATATCGTATGGTGTGAGCGATTTAGTCGACAATTTTATAAGTTTGAAAATTGTTAAGAGCTTCAAAGATCAACGTTAATACATTAATTTCAATTCTAATTCTGTGCTTATTTTACAGTTAATAAATTGAGTATTATTAAGCTAATAATTATTATTACGAGATTGATTAAGTTTATAAAAATCTTAAAGATTTTCTTGTCATTGTATTCTGGACTTTTATATAGAAGCATGTAATACATAAACAAATTTGCTGTAAACATTCCGAATATTGAAGCTAAGATTCCCAAATGAATCTCCATAAAAATAGTTTGAATAAATAATATGAGAATGAAATTATTAAAAATAATAAGATTTCATAAATTAACAGAATCATGATTTTTCTCCTATAAATTAAAGTTAAAGAAAACATAAATCATAATCAATTTTCTAATGTTCAAAGCGAAAATTTTTAGGAAATCTGTTAAATGAAATGACGCAAATTTAAGAGTATATAGGATCAAGGAAAAGCATATTAGACTTTAAAAGGTGCTAAAAAGTATTATTGGAAAGTAAGTATAAAATCAATAATTCTATTAAAAATGCAATAGTCATTAGTAAACTAGTAAATTTATTTACTTATAGTGATGTGTTTAATTACTATAATAAACTTGAAATGTACTTATAAAGTATCTCTTTTGCCTCTAGATATTATAGAAATAGATCTCACTATCATTACATAAAATGACTTATCGGAAGTCAGCTATTATCACATATTAAGAGATGATATAATATACAGGTCGCCTATCTCTCAGGCGTCAATTTAGACGCAGAGAGGAGGTGCATATCAGATGGTCGAAGCTCTTGTTCACATCACGACCACAGTCATCAGTGGTTGTATTGTTGCGTTATTTACGCATTGGCTACGTACACGTAACAATAAGAAAAAATAGGCGATATTAGCCAACACCTAAAAATCCCCTCACTATTGCGAGTAGTGAGGGGATTGGTGCATATAATGCACGAAGCTCTTGTTGTCTAAATTATAACACTGGTTAGTAAAAGAATGCAAAACACTTATATTAAAAAATGGGTATCTTTGAGTAGTATCATAAGTTATAGTATAGAAATATTTAAGTGTTTGTATTCAGAATTTAGTTTTCCGTTAAATGATGTATTGCTAGAAGGTACTGATAAAAAAGCGAGTAAAGAATATATAAACAAGAATCAAAAAACTTTTTATTGTCTATAATCATCTATTACTTTCTTTTTACTAATAACTTCGATAATTGCAAACAGTATCATTGGTTATTAAAAAAATAAAAGATGCAAAAATGGCTAAATATTGGAAAGAAAATCAAGAGGGATTATTAAATGATGGGGAAGCATTAACTATATTAATGATGTTATATAATGAGCATCCATATGTAGTACAATTACCGTGTTTAAATAAGCAACTACAAGATGACAACAGATACGCTCAACCCACGTATACTATATATTCTACAACCAAAAACAGAAAAGAGAATAAAAGAAGAATAAAAAATAGCATATAACCTTAATAAGATAATTAATTTTGTTATATTAAAATAATATATAGATAATTTAATTATTTAAAGTCGAACAATTAAAAAAGTCTGGGTAATAACCCAGACTTTTTTAATTTAAATAATGAGTCCTATTTTGTAGTATCAGCGACAGACTGTTTTAAATCATGCCAACCATTTGAAATGGCATTACCAATACTAGTGACTTCGCCAGTGACTTCACCAACAATCCCTTTACCACCATTGATATCTTTTAATTGTTTTTCATTTAGTGTTTTCATTGAAATAGTCCTCCTTTAAATTATTTTCCTCGTACTTTATTAATTGCTTTACCAATACCTTGTCCGATATTGCACATTATTCCATCTTCTACAAAATCACCAGAACAACCAGTTTCACGACCACCATTGATATCTTTTAATTGTTTTTCATTTAGTGTTTCCATTGAAATAGTCCTCCTTTAAGTAATTTCATCTTACATCTTATAAATTAGCATTTGAATATAAAGAGAATGTAAATAGACAGTTAAGTGAGCTTTTTTTTGAATTTATTTTTTTTATTATCGAAATATATTTAATAAATAGAGTATATTAATATAAAATCAGTCTATTTTCATTTGAAGTTGCCATAAATTTTTATATATACCGTTTAAATGAATCAACTCATCATGTGTACCATTCTCAGCAATTTGACCCTCGTTTAAAACATAGATATTATCAGCATTTTTTATAGTACTTAATTTATGTGAAATAATAATTACGGTTTTACCATGTTGAGTTAGTAAGTCAATATGCTCCATAATTTTGTTTTCAGTTAAACTATCTAAGGCACTTGTAGCTTCATCGAAAATATATATATCAGGATCTTTTAAAAATGTACGTGCTAAAGATAAGCGTTGGCCTTGTCCGCCCGATAGATTAGCTCCTTCTTTTTCTAACATAGTGTTAAACTGATCTGGGAATTTCTGTATAAAATCTAAGGATTCTGCTAATTGACAAGCTTTAACGATATCTTCATCACTTTTGTATTTATTGCTACCATGTAAAAGATTGTTTTTAATTGTATCAGCAAAAAGGAATGTGTTTTGTGAAACATAGCCTATATTCTTACGTAAGTCAGAAAGATCAATATCATCAATAATATAGTTATCAATCATAATATTACCTTCTGAAGCAGTGTAATAGCGATTGAGTAACTTACCTATAGTTGATTTACCACTACCACTTTCACCAACAATAGCAACCTTTTGCCCTTTTTTAATATTTAAATTAATATCCTTCAATACCACACTTCGAAAGCCATACTGAAAGTTTACATTTTCAATGCGAATGTTGTTTTTAAAAGTATAAGGTTGTTTAGAAGTATATAATTCAGTTTCGGTCTCTAAATCAGTTATTTCAGCAATACGACGTGCTGCAACAAATGAAGATTGCAGTGTTGGTTGAATATTTATGAGACGTTCAATAGGATCAAGGTAATAAATAGTTAAGGCATTAAAAGCTAATAAACTACCTAACGTCATACTATCCGTCATGACTAAGTAACTACCAAGCCACAATATAACAAGACTGATAGTTAATTTTAAAAAGTTGTTAACCGTTAATTGTATATTAGAAAATCTACCCAGTTTTAATAAGTTTTCAATAATACCATTAAATTTAGTAGTACCAATGTAGAAACGATCGTCTTCAGATTGATAACTTTTAATAGTATTACTACCATCAAAGGATTCTATTAAATATGAACTCAATTCAGCATCTTTTTCAGCCACCTTTTGATTATATTTTTCAAAAGGTTTACGTAAAGTGTAACTACAAATAATAAAACAAGGTATAAAAATAATTGTTATCAGTAGTAACAAAGGACTTTGCATATAAAGTAATATAGCACCGATAATAATCATGAAAGTATCAACTAGCAACGTTACCGTTGAAGATGATAAAGCTTCACGAATTTTAGATGTATCCATGAAACGTTGTAGGATTTCGCCAGATTTACGTGTATCAAAAAAGTTCATCGGAAGATGTAAAACATGATAAAAATAATCTTTCATTAAATTAACATCGATTTTCAAACTTAAATGTAAAATAAGTTGAAACCTTAAATAATTAATGAGTGCATTGATTATGTATAAAAGTAAAATACCGAAGCTAATAATATGTAAATTTTTAAGAACATTGGATGGAATAATATGATCGGTTAATAATTTAAAATATAGAGCCCCGACAATACCAACAATATTAATAAATAGTGAGATAAAAGCAATAAATAACAACTTTCCATAATTATTTTTAAATATATCAATAAAAATATTAAGATACGAGGGTGATTCATTGTCAGTAGTAAAATCATCTGTTTTATCAATTAATACAGCAATATTAGTCCAATATTTTCCAAATTCAGTACTTGATAACTTATATTTACCTTTAGCAGGATCGACAATATAAAGCGTGTTATTTTTTATTTTTTCAATAATGATATAGTGATCATAACCTTGTTGATTAATAATATGTACCATAACTGGTAATTGTGCTTGTTTTAAATCATCAAAGGAATCAGCTTTTACGCCAGTTAACTCAATACCAATCTTTTTACCTGCTTGTACGAGACCATATAAATTTGTACCTAATTTATCTGTTTTAGCATATTCGCGCAAACGTGGGATAGATACACGCTTACCATAAAACTGTGAAATCATGGCAAGGCAAGTAGGACCACAATCCTTTTCATCGTATTGTCTTATAAATTTTATAGCCATCATAATGAGTCCTTTCAATAAAATTTAACTCTATTTTAATAAGTATAAATAGTTAGTATTAAACATAAGTTAAATAATCCTTTTGATAATGTTAAAAGCGCTAAAAAATAAAAATATTTGTCTATATGTCTACTTGTGGTACACCCTAATCATACAAAATGAATTGTTGAAATTACAGCAATTAAAATGTATGATTAGGGTGTGTATTAATTATGAGGTGAAACTAAATGATTGTGGGCTATGCGCGGGTATCATCAGTAGATCAAAATTTAGAAAGACAACTTGAAAATTTAAAAACATTTGGTGCTGAAAAAATTTTTACAGAAAAACAATCAGGTCAATCTATAGAAAACAGACCCGTCTTTCAAGAAGCATTGAACTTTGTGAGAATGGGAGATCGTTTTGTCGTGGAATCAATTGATCGTTTAGGTCGTAATTATGATGAAGTCATTAATACCGTTAATTATCTTAAAGAGAAAGAAGTACAATTGATGATTACCAGTCTACCAATGATGAATGAAGTCATTGGTAATCCATTATTAGATAAATTTATGAAAGATTTAATTATACAGATATTAGCAATGGTTTCAGAACAAGAAAGAAATGAAAGTAAACGTCGACAAGCTCAAGGGATTCAAGTTGCGAAAGAGAAAGGCGTATATAAAGGACGACCTTTATTATATTCTCCCAATGCGAAAGATCCTCAAAAACGTGTTATCTATCATCGTGTTGTAGAAATGTTAGAGGAAGGCAAAGCGATTAGTAAAATTGCGAAAGAAGTGAATATTACAAGACAAACTGTTTATAGAATTAAACACGATAACGATGATTTGTTTTAATAAACGGTTTTTCAATGCAAATGAGAGCTTCTCACAGCGTCTGAAAACTTATGGTGATCAATTATTCTGAGATTTTAATATTAAAACAAGAAAAGAGAGAACCAATAAAAAGCTACCTAATAACTGGTAGCTTTTTATTTATCGTAATTTTAATATATATCTGATTTTTTCATATTTCCAGCCTTAACTTCTGCTGTATCATATATTGCGATAAATGCGTCTGGGTCTACATCATTTATAATTTCTTTAAGTTTTTGTTCTTCGAGTTTATTAATAACACAAGAAATTTCTACAAATGAATTATTTTCTTCATCAATAGTCACTTTTGTAAATGTGCAATACCTTCCCAGTCTTTCTTTAATTTCTTTATTCATAATGTCATAATCTTTTGTAATAATTTTAAACGTTTTCGAACCACTTAGTCCTTCTTCAATAATATGTATAACTTTTGAAGCAATAAAATATGCGAGCGCTGATAAAATGGCACCTTTAAAGCCAAAAACAGTAGAAACAAGTATAAATACGAATGTATTGAGAAATAAAATTAAATCACTTGTTCCGAAAGGTAACTTTCTAGATAATAAAACGGCTAACATATCTATACCATCTAATGCCCCACCATTTCTAAGGGCAAGACCCATGCCTAATCCAATAACAACTCCACCAACTACAGTAATAAGTAGTGAATCACCTTCAATAATTGTTGGTACATGATGCATAATCGAAGTGAATATAGATAATGATAAGATACCTATTATTGAAAATATAGCAAACTTACGTCCGATTTGTTTATAACCTAACCATATAAATGGTAAATTGATTATTCCTATTAATATTCCTAAAGGTAAACCAAACAAAGTGGAACCTACAATACTAATCCCTGTGACTCCTCCGTCAGAAACGTTATTTGGGATTAATATAGATTCCAAACCATATGCTGTAATAAGTGCCCCAATTATAATAAGTAAAATCCTGCCGAATGATATAATCACCATTTTTTTTGTCATTTTTGAACTCCTATTTTTATTATTAAAAAGTCTTCACCTATATTATAACTTGTTTTATCAATTTAATGAAATTGGTGTTAATGATTGATATCATATTTTTTTAAACAAAATTCTAAAAAAGATAATTTAATGTTTAATCAGCGTCTAATACTCAAAGTAAATAAATGAAAAATTTCCCAAGGCATTTACAAATATATTAAAATACACCAATCTCTAAAATTTTGAAGATTGGTGTATTTTAAATCAGTTTATCTGGTTCCTACATCATTTGCAATTTCAGTTTTTTTATTTTTAATATGATAAATACCTGCTTGAACACTTCCAAAATTAGGATTATCTTTTTCTTCTTTAATATTGTAACCTTGATTTTGAAGTATATCTAAATACTTTTTATTCATCCCTTTTTCAAAATGTACTGTATTACCATCATTATAAAATCTAGGTTTATATATACTATCTTGCAACGATCCATTACCTCTAAGGTAATCAATAATTACTTCATTAAGAATAGTTGGTATTTTATTTCCACCAGGGCTACCAATTCCCATATAGTAGTCTGGTCCAACTATAATTGTTGGAGATATATATGACCTTGGCACAGTATTTTTAGCATGATAATTGTTACTATCTTTATTATCAGAGAAGTTCGTCATGGAATTATTCATATAGAATCCTTCATCCATATATTTACCAGACCCAAAGTATCCTGATAGTGTATTTGTCGTACTCGTCATTTGACCTTGTTTGTCAACGACTACAAAGTGTAAAGTACTCGTTTTCTTAACACTATTATCGCTAATAGAGTCAGATGTATTTTGATTGTTATATTTATTACTTATATACATATTTGAAAGGTATTCTTGAGAGAAGTTCGTTTTAGCATTAACGATATCTCTATTACTGTACATTAAATCTCTTCCTGATAAAACACTATTTAAGTATTGTTCATCACTTTGACCATTATTAAGCATCTCATCTAATTTTAAACCTTGTAGCATTAATCCGCCACCTAAGGGATTAGATGATGAATAAACATGGGTATTTAAATACTTTGTTTCACTTGGTTTTTTCTGTTTTGATTTATAATTATTAAAATCAGTTTTATCAATCTGGCCGTTTAATTCTGTAGTTAGATGCTTTGCAAGTTTATCGTAAAAGTAATTAGGCCCATTATTTTTAATGCCTTTTAATGTTTTAGTAAGTTGTGGCTGCTTTACAATATCTCCATTTTTAACAGTATTACCATCTCCTTTGAAAAAAGGAGATGATTTATCAATACCTTTGCTATATTTTTTTATACTCATTTCTAATTCAGAATTAACTTCAAAACCGTCTTCTGCTAAAGGAATAACATAATCAAATATTTTTTAATCACTAATAATGCAGAAAAATTAAGAATACGCTTAGAAGAATTATTTAATGCAAATACAGTTTATATACAAAGAATAAAAGATAGACCATTAGAAGCGCGTAAAGATGTTGATGAAAGAGATTTAGAAAAAATTGATCAATGTGTTATTTTATTTGGTGATGTGAAATTAATGATTGCAGATGATACTGAAGGACTTCCAATTACTAAAGGAAATAATGTTTCTTTGTGTGTGACATTCGAAAATGTCGAAGACACAAAGAGAATTTATGATAAATTCGTTGAATTAGGCTCTGAAATTTTATTACCTTTTGCTCCGAAATTTTACACGGAAGGTTACGGATATGTTAAAGATGAATTCGGAATTGCTTATCATCTCTTTACCAAAAGAAAAAATTAAAAAAAGAGCATATATCATATGCTCTTTTTTTAATCATAATTTACATAATCGATGATTATCAGAAGTCCTGTCATTATAAAAGGTGTATCAAGAGTTTATAAACTCTTGATACACCTTTTACATTCCTTTTTAATTACCAAACAGTCTACTCCAAAAACTTTTTTTAGAATAATTTTCGTTTCTTATATCCTCTTTCTGATCACCATCTGTTTTATCACTTTTTTGTGATTCACTATCTTGTTGTTTATCCTCATGTTTATCTTTACTTTCATCACTGAACTGAGAAACTATTTTTTCTTTTTGATTATCTGAGTCACTATTTATAGAATCCATATTGTCCATTGTTTCTTGAACTTCAATGTCCTGTCTTTTATTAGCAGAATAATTAAGTTGCTTTTCTTCTTCTAACTTAGACTCTAACTTTTGTATTTTTTTGTTACTTTCCAATGCTAATACTTGTTGGTTTTCAAGTAATTTCGACCTTTCTTGTAATTCTTTCCTATAAAATTCTATTGTCGTTTCATGACGTTTTTCTTGTTTTTCAAGTTGCTTATTTAAAGTATCTATTTGCTTTTCAAGTAGTTCAATTATTTGAACATCATATTTAGATTCATTTTTTGTATTATCTATTTTAACTTTTTCTGAGCTTGTGTTAGTACTTTCAAATCCATATTTCTTTTTATTTCGGATTACTCTTTGAATAACCTTTTCTACATCAACATCATTTTTAATGAATGAAGTATTATCCTGTTTTATTGTTTCTATATTCAATCTTTTTATATTATTAAACACAGTCTGTTTACTAACTTCCAATTCTTCACTGATTTGTTTAACACTCTTCATATCTTCAACCCTTTATAAATACTTTATCAACCCTTTATAAGAAAATTCTATCACAAATGCTTTTATAAAGGTATCTTTATAAAAAATAAAAACCCTTTATAAACATTTGATAACAATTCCGTCAAGTGTTTATAAAGGGTTTTTAAGTGAAATTATAATATCTTTTATATGTTCTTTTTTAATGATATAATATTCATAATACGTTTTAGTCCCAACTACTGGTAATAGTTGGGACTTGGTAATAAAACGTTACAATACGTTAGCTATTTAATTTGATATATGTATTATATACAACAATATCTACAGTTTGCAAGTCAAAAAGTTATGTGGATTTGTAATGTTTTATTACCTCTATTCAAATTTAATTGGAAAGAGGTTTTTTATTATGTCTCGTAAAAATATTAAAAATCAAGCTAGTCAAAATTTTTATATGCTACACAAAGCATTATTTGTTAATGAAAAATATAAAAAATTAAGTGATAGTGCCAAAGTCACTTATGCAATCCTCAATGATAGAGTTAGCTTATCAATTAAAAATAATTGGATCGATGATAATGGGGATATATATTTCATTTTTACAAACGAAAGTCTCCAGAATATATTAGATAAAAGTAAGAATACAATTACTAAAATAAAAAAAGAACTTCAAGAAGTAGGGTTACTTGAACAAATACGTACAGGATTTAATAAACCTAATAAATTATATTTGCATGATATAGAAACTAATATTAGTGTAGAAAAAAGTATTCAATCCTCATCTACAACCTATAATGACAAGGAGTCCCAAATTTTGGGACTCCAGAATCTCAAAATTTGGGACTCCAGAATCTCAAAATTTGGGACTCCAGAATCCCAAATTTTAGACCCTAATGATACTGATTATATTAAGACTGATTATATTAAGACTGAGAATAATGATACGGATGATTTGAATGATAATAAACTAAAATATCCTAGTAATCATACAAATCATTCAAATCACAACAACTCAAACTTTAATAATGAAGCTTTAAAATTCCAATTACTCGAAGAACTACCACAAAGTATTCAAAACTATCTAAGTAACTTTGAAGTAGCTGAAATTAAAATTATCAAAACTGTATTATTAAAAGCCAAAACATCTTTCAACAATACGATTGATAACTACTACTTGCTAGAAGATATGGAAATAGAAATACTTCATGTTCTTAAACGTTTTAAAGCCATGCTTATTCAAAAAAATGAAACCATTGAAGCCATGCAAGGGTACTTAATGAAATCTCTTAAGTCTGAATTTGCTGAAATGCATACCCTTAATAAACGACGTGATCATTTACCCATCACTTCTTTATTTAATCAATAATGATTCAATTAGAGAGCATCTTTAAATAGATGTTCTCTTTTTTTATTTACAAGTGGTTGCTAAGGCAACCATCTAGATCAAACGAAAGTAAGGGAGGGGATAACAAAATAACATCCACACAATGTCACAACACAGCATGCTGCTATCAAAGAAGGGAGGAAGACTTATGAGTACTAAGAAAAAGATTAAAGTTACATTTGCAATGATTAATGTTCTCTTAACTGCAGTCGAATTTTATCTTCAATGGCAATTGAGTAAATCTGAAAATGAACTGTAGTTAAGCAAAAAGGTGGGATCAAAACGTTTTTGTTTTAGTCCTATTTTTTCTATAAACAAACATTCTTCGTTTAGTAATGGCTCAAATATGTTTCATAAGAAGAAAAACAAAAAAACTCTACTTAATCATAATTGGTTGTAGAGTTTTTTTGATTTCTTTATTTAATTTTTTCGTCCTCTTTCTTTTTAGGTTCGTAACATGCCACATATATAATCAATTGTATAGTAGTAATCATCATAAAAAATGTATACCAATCATTATTATGCAAGTATAATTGATAAGTTAAGTTAGAAGTTGTTGGTAATGTACTTTCATTAATTTTAACTATCGCATTGCATAGTGGTTCAAACAGTTTCGTAGTTAAATATTCAACCTTCTCTTTACTAGCAATTTCTGTACTCTGATTTTGATGTTCATCGGGATAGCGTTCCACGTAATTATCATTTGTAATGATTGTTTCTGATGTTACTTTAATATCTCCCATTTTCACAATGCCATTATCATTAATAATTTCTGTTAAAACATCTATATTAGGAATCTTCATATTTTTTATGCTACTAATTGTATTTGTGAATTCTTGATTATATCCCCAATGACGTCTAAAGTTTTCTATCATTTTTGTATTTAACTGACTAATTTCATTAAAGTTATTGCTAACTTTAAATGCTTTTCTCAGTTTTTCTGTAAGTTCTATTGAAGTACTTTTGAAGATATCATTACTCATTAATTTTCTATATTCTGAACTATTTAAGTAGTTAGTAGTTGTGAACACATTTCTTTGTAATTGCGTATTATTTTTAACCATAGCCATTGTTTTTTGATAATTAATTAATGCTTGATTCACTATATCATCTCCCGTCATTTGAAATTTTTCTCTACTTGTAACTAATTATATAATAATTATCGACTTATTATATCTGTATTTATCTACATTAGCCTTTCTGCTTCGCACTTCGGTTCATAAATTAAAAAGTGATAAGATGAAAGAAACATATAATAACATAATTTAAAAGGAGTTAAATTAACTTATGAATTATACAATTACAGAATTAAGTCTCAGAAATCCTAATTATTTAGGCATTAGTCGAGAACTATTTATTAATGACAAATACTGTAATTTATCTTTTTTAGCTAAAATCTTATATAGTATTTTAAGTAAATTGCAATTCAGAAATGGTTATGACGAATGGACTTTAAATATGCGCAAATTAGAGAGTGAATCTAAATTAGTAGCTGAAGATATAGAACAATATTTAATTGATTTAGAAGAACTGGATTTGATTTTTACAGCAGGAGATAAAATAGTTGTTTTACAACAAAGAGAATTAGCCAAAAAAGGTATTTACAAAATGCCATCATTCTTACTAAAAGATGCTTTTGATGATTTAGATTGGTACGCTAAGATTTTATATACTATATATCGAAATAGATATTTATTTGCTATTAAAGAAAATATGGGTAATAGTGATTTTTACAATGATGAACATATACTTTATGGAATATATAAAATTAAAGATATTGTTAATGAATTAATGATTGATGAAGAAACAGTTGAGATGTACAACGAACAACTCATTCATGCACATTTACTTAACACTTCAACTACGACTAATGGGTATCTGCGTTTCTACACATACGACGTCTCCAGTGTACCTAAACAATCTAATACAAAAACAACACATCACGAAAAACAAAAATTAATTAAATATATGCCATCAAAAATAGCTTTTATTTTTCAAACGATGGATATCGAACATATTTTGAAAATACAACATGCTATGCGAAGTTATATAGCACATTACAACATCAACAATCCAAATCGCTATCTACGAAAACATGCTGATGGTATTAGTAAAATCATTCAAACAATGGCTTTAGTTGGTGATACAGATAACAAAGACGTATATACAAAGCATAATTTATGTTTCTATGTATTTAACAATGAGATGAAACGCTATTTAGATAATCCAAATCATTTTAAAACTAATAAATCACAAATTAATTATCATATTGATATATTTAATTCGATGATGTCTACAATATTATCGGATTTGAAGATTAATAAAAACGACTCGTTTAAGATTAAAAGATTACAAAATACGTTTCCCGAATTTCAGAAATCAACAATCTCTTTACTTCGATTATTTACCTTTAATGATGCAATTTTTTTAGGCAATACACTACGTGATATTATAGAAATCAACAATATATCTAATATTGACCTTACACCAGATAATTTATTTAGTTATAGCGATAATATGTCTTCTATTAATATAGCAATATGTGAAGTCAAAGGTTTATTGATACTAGCAGACCTTGAATTTTCTCATATTGCACCGTTCCTAAATGATATGCTCTTCGATAGATTTAATACGTATTATGATTGGACTACTACAGATATAGGTATTGATATTGAAAAACAATATGCCGAATTAGAAAAAGGGAATAATAGTTATAGCTTTTCAGAAGAAACGTCTTATATGGTGCAGCTATTAATACAACTGACCAATTGTAATGAGTCAGAAGAAAATACTCAGGCTATTCAACGTGTATTGTATTTGTTTTCAGGTTTTCATCGTTCAATATTACCTCTTAAATTAGAGAAGTATATGTTGTCATTAAAGCTATCCGATTTCATATATGTATTTAGAATGTTTTCATTAGGAATAGCCGATTATACACTTTCAATGAAATACAAAATGAACTTATTCCATGTAGACTTGTCATTACTGGAAGACCGTTTATTACGTTGTATTGATATTATCCTACATGTAAAAAATAGTACTAAATTAAATGATAATACAAATATATGTATTAGTATCGTAAGTGGTGAAATTTCTAAGAGTTATCAAGATGGTCATCAATACGAATATGTAAAACATACAGAAACAGAGATTACGAATTTAATCAATGAATACTTGGAAGAAGAAAAACAATAATACAACGACTAAAATCCCCTTACATCTAGCAAGGGGTTTTTAATGGTTTATATATCCTTATCTTTCTACCTTTAGATGTTTCTTCATTAGTTAGATTGACGTTCTTTTTTAATTTCCAATTGAAACATGTAAAGTTTTTCTGCACTGTCTAAAGTAAGTTTACGTTCACCACTTCTTAATCATTGTATACTAGACGTCGATACACCTGTTTGTTGATGAATATAGTAAGCCGATAAATCACTTTCTAATAATCGTTCGATAGTTTTTATAATCATTGTCTTATCAATTAACCGTTTATTTATTTGAGCGTTTTATAGATACAGAATAAAAATTAAAGCTAATGCGATAGCTAACACACCAATAGTATAGTTCAACAAAGTTTTTAACCTTATTTTCAATAATCTTGTCATTTTTATCACCTCAATTTCTCATTTTGTAATTCTTATGATTACTCACTTGTTTATTTTTTGTTTTAAAACAAAAAATAAACGGTTCTGTTGCAAAGTAAAAAAATATAGCTAACCACTAATTTATCATGTCAGTGT
>ERZ1023508.304-NODE-304-length-16414-cov-5.603888_pt1 | contig 16414 bp, 19 predicted proteins | sample MGYA00380548_ERZ1023508 | MGnify/ENA primary metagenome ERZ1023508 (study PRJEB33173, sample SAMEA4830311) | metagenome | study: EMG produced TPA metagenomics assembly of the PRJEB25223 data set...
TCATTAGACATAACTCCCTTTTTATAAATCGTAATTATTACGTTTTATAATGTAACGTGAATCATCCCTAAAGTCAATATTATAGTAATGACCTATTGATTAATTTTTCATTATTCCATTAATTCAGCATACGTTTTCGAAACGTTATTCCCAACAATAATTTGATATTGTCCGCCTTGTTTACGTAAACCCATGACTCCATCCCAATTTTTTATAGTTTCATCATTTGCCTTACTTTCATCCTTTAGCACAAATCTCAAACGTGTCATACAATGCGTTAAATTCTTAACATTACCACTACCGCCAATGTTTTTTTAGTATTTCATCAGCCAGTCTTAGATAATTTGCCATTTCTATCACTCCCGCCTTATTTAGAACAAAAAAACGAGACCTAAACCACAAATAGATACACTTATCCCAAGATAAATTCATCTATTAATGGTTTAGGTCTCGCCTGCTGAACAGTCACAATCCTAAACAATTAATTGTTTATTTTGTTTTATTAACACTAAATATAGCACATAAATACTAATTATCAACGCTTTCATTTCTAGATATTAATCTTTGTATATGAATGGTTAAGTACAAGGCTTCGTCTTTTGTCATTTCATATTGATACTTTTTCATTAAAAATACTTCGATTTTCTTCACACACTTAAACGCATCTTTATACTTCTCTTTTACAATATCGTAAAGTTCAATTTCACTCGTATTGAGTGGATTCTTCGACAGAATACGTTGTGCAAGAAACTTTAAATGCGTCACAAACCTGAAGTAAGTTAAACTTTCTTCATCAAAAACTAATCTAAAGTGATACTTCACTAAACTTAAATATTCTGCACTATTTCGGTTACATGATTATAATCTGCTAAGTTATTATGCTCTGCATTTAACAAATGAATTGCGATAAAACCCGCTTCATCTTCTGGTAATTTAGCGCCTGCAATTTCTTCAATCCAGTCCAAGCCACGCATCCCAATCTCATACTCAGTTGGATAGAACTTTTTTATTTCCCATAATAAGCCGTTTTTTATTGCCATACCTTCTTCTTGACGCTCAATCGCAAAGTTAATATGATCAGTGAGTGCAACATAAATCGTATCACTTAACTCTTTATGATATTCATACTGCACATGGAGAATGGGGACCTGTTAATTATCCATTAGTGCCAGGTCATGAAATCGCAGGAATTGTTAAAGAAGTCGGTTCTGAAGTCAGTAAATATCAAATAGAAGACCGTGTCGGCGTAGGTTTCATGGTAGACTCTTGTGGAGAATGTGTTCATTGTCAAAATGGCGAAGAACAATACTGTCTAAAAGGAAACCTCGGTACATATGCAGGTACAGACAGATATGGTGAACCAACTCAAGGTGGATACTCAACACATATCGTAGTACATGAAGGTTTTGTATTACGTATTCCTGATAATATTGTTTTAGATGCTGCTGCACCTTTACTTTGTGCAGGCATTACGACTTATTAACCTTTAAATCATTGGAATGCAAATAAAGATAAAAAGGTAGCAGTTATAGGTATGGGTGGACTTGGACATATGGCTGTTCAAATTGCACATGCTATGGTGCTGAAGTAACTGTATTATCAAGAACATTAAACAAAGAAGAAGATGGTTTGAAATTAGGTGCTTCACATTATTATGCAACAAGTGATGAAGCAACATTTGAAACACTTGCAAGCTCATTTGATTTAATTATTAATACAGTAAGTGCGAATCTGAAATTAGATGATTACCTTAGATTATTAACGCTAGATGGCACAATCGTTAATGTTGGGGCACCCGCAGAGCCTATATCATTACATGTAGCAAATTTAATTGGTCATCGTAGATCAATTGCTGGTTTAGCTATTGGTGGTATAAGAGAAACTCAGGAAATGTTGGATTTCTGTTCAAAACATAACATTGAACCTCAAATCGAATTAATTTCAGCTGATCAAATTGATGATGCCTATGAGAGAGTGTTAGCTTCAGATGTTAAATATCGTTTTGTAATTGATACAAGTACTATGTAATATTTTGAAAGAGATGCCGCATAGATTTTGGGCACTTTTTTATTTTTCATTAAAATTATCGACTCGCATTTATGATGGTTGTATGGCTAATGTTTTTTTCTCATAACATGTAGCCTTTTAATAGTTAGTATAGTTGCATCCTATTCCTATAAACAAAGCTAGTTATACATATAATTTCAAAAACATTAAAGGATATAGTATGAAACTATTAATTAATAGTTAATACGTATTAGTATCGGCCTTAGCAAAGTGTTATCTTAGTCTAAATAAAACATTTAACATTCAAAAGGGGGATTTTAAAATGAATTATTCACCAAAACAAGGAACACGCAGTCACGGTTTACCACACGATCCATTTAAAAGCAGTACAATACCTCGACCTATAGGGTGGATATCAACAACATCCAAAGATGGAAATGATAATTTAGCACCTTACAGTCAATATCAAAATTTAACTTGGGACCCGCCGATGGTGATGTTTGCTGCAAACCAATCCGTTTTAGATGACCACGATCGGAAAGATACAGTGAAAAATGCGGAGGAAACAGGATGGTTTGTTTGGAATATGGCTACTTTTGATCTTCGAGAAGCTGTAAATCTTTCGTCTAAGGCCTTAGGGCCAGAAGAAGACGAATTTGAATTTTCAGGCGTTACTAAGGAACAGTGTATTGAAGCTCCTGGACCACGAGTAAAGGAATCACCAGTTCAGTTTGAATGTGAGTATGTACAAACGATACGAATACCTACAGGGGACCCGGTATCAACAGTTGATTTAGTTATTGGAAGGGTTACTCAAGTCCATATCAAAGATGAGTTTATTTTAGAAAATGGGAAATTAGATATTAAATCAATTAGACCTATTGCTCGGTTAGGATATTACGATTACACGGTAGTAGATGAGATATTTGAAATGAAAGCACCTGCAGCTACAAAAGAAGAATTAACAGGCCTTGAAGGAAGAAATTTTGATAATAAATCTTAAAATCAATTAGCTTTATCATCATTATTTAAGGGGATGGTGAAAATGTCTAAAACACTTAGAGAATCCAAAGTAAAATCCGGTAACCAATTAAATGCAATAAAGTCTTTTGTATATAGTCTTATAGGAATTGTTATATTTTTTGTGCCGGTAACGATTAATAATAACTCTTCAATTTTATTAGATCATTTTGTCACATGGATAAGTAGCGCATTACCTCTTTTAACTAAGATATTTATAATGATTATCATTATACTAGGTGCTATTTATCCATTTATTAAAGGGACATGGAATCGGAATACCATTGAAACAATATTTACTTTATTTAAAGTTTTGGGAGTTATTATAGGCATTTTGTTAATTTTTAACATTGGACCAAGCTGGTTACTTAATGAACAAACGGGAATGTATGTTTTTAACTATTTTGTAATTCCTGTAGGATTAACAGTACCTGCAGGAGGCGCGGTATTAGCTTTATTAGTAGGATATGGCTTACTAGAATTTGTAGGTGTTTATGCGCAAAAAATTATGTATCCGATATGGAAAACACCTGGTCGCTCAGCAGTTAATGCTTTAGCATCTTTTGTTGCTAGTTTTGCTGTGGGTTTACTTATAACGAATAAAGAGTATAAAGAAGGTAAATTCACTCAAAAACAAGCTGTTATCATAGCAACTGGCTTTTCTACAGTTACTGTAGCTTTTATGATAGTTATTGCTAAAACCTTACACTTAATGGATATATGGAATTTATATTTTTGGACTACCTTGTTTGTTACTGCTGCAGTAACAGCTTGTACAGTTAGGATTTGGCCTATCAGTAAAATTAGCAACACATATTATGACCACCCATTTATAGAAGAGGATACAAGTGAATTAAAAGGTAAAGAAAAGCTATGTTTTGCATGGAAAAAAGCAATGGATACTGTTGAATCATCACCTAACGTGATGAAAATATTTGGTTGAATTTCAAAGAAAGTCTGATTATGACTATGAATATCTTACCCACCATATTATCAATAGGTTTAATTTGCTTGTTACTCGCAGAATATACAGTGATTTTCGATTATTTAGCATATGTTTTTTATCCCTTAACTTGGATACTTCAAATACCAGATTCCTTTTTAGCTGCAAAAGGCGCAGCTATTGGCATAACAGAAATGTTTTTGCCTTCATTAATTGTTGTCGAAGCACCATTAATTACTAAATTTATAATTGCTGTTACTTCTGTTTCTACAATTATATTCTTTTCAGCTAGTGTGCCTAGTATTCTCTCTACTGATATTCCCATCCGCATAAGAGATTTAGTGGTTATATGGTTTGAAAGAACTGTGTTGAGTTTAATTATAGTAACTCCTATCGCATATGTATTTTTATAAATTCAATATTAAAATATCGTATATAAGAGGTTCATTCTTTTTACAAATATACAAATCACAAATGAAATCAGAATTTTTATGTTAAAAAAGACCCTGATTTAAAGTTATGATTAGCGCCAAATTAGGTTAATATCATACCTGTTAATAACAACATACATTTGAATCATGTGAGTCAAATTAAAATCTAAAGACAAGAGAGTCAATGTTGATTAACGCTCTTGTCTTTATCTATTGAGTATTCACTTTAAACATACAATAATATCTTTGATTCCTCTTTCTACCTTTTTTACTAATGTTTGATAACGAACGATAATATATAATCAATGAGTTATAACGTCCTATTCATTTTTAAATATATATAGATTAGTAATTTTTAATAGGTTGTTCAATGAGATTAAGTTTGTCCAATATTAGAGGTTTAGATATGCTATCACCTATATAGTTGATAGTAGGTAAGTGAAAATGTATCATTTAAATAAGTTGTCAAATATTAGTATAAGCCATTATTAAAAAATAGAATTATGCTTAGGAGTTTTTTAGCGAAATCATTAATAGGGGGAGATAATTCTAATGAAGAACAAAGATCGAATGAACAAAACAATAAATCTAACACGACTGTGGCCACAGATGAAGGAAAATCTATCGTTGATAATTCAAAAGATTTCCAAAGTTTACAAGCAATTGTTCAAGATAAAAAGGATCTTATTTATAATAAAGACAAAAGCAATAGTAATTCAATATTTATTGAAACGCCGTTTGGTGGTACAAACATATCTATAAAATATTATGCTGTGGTAAATAGACATATCGGTAAAATTACAACAAAAGAGAATAACCCTCAAAATGATGGCAACGTCAGTGAGGAAAATAATAATCACGAAGAGAATTTGCAAAACAAAAATAATAAAAATGCCTCTCAACAAGAAAATACTAGTTCACAAAATAAAGAAACAAGTGAAACAGAACTAAATGACGAAAACTCAGATGTTTCTTAATGAAAAATTTATCTTGAAACTATTATACTTAATTAGTATTAAAAGGAGAATTAGTTTGGTCAGTGTTACTCAAAGAATTAAAGAAATTAAACAGCCTAATGGTGGCTATTTAAGTAGAAAAGCATTTGAAATTACTCAATTAACACCAGATAAAATGATTGATAGCAAGGAAGAAAATATTGCACCACAAGTTATGGGATTAGTCGTTGATTACTTAACGCGATTTATTTTAACACAAGATGTAAGAAAAGCATTTGCTATTTCATTGAGCGGAGCGGCAACTGTAGATCAATTGGATACAGCTGAATTATGGGCGTCTAAAATTAAGGATAATGATGACAACTCAATTATTTATGCTAGTCAATTAGTCAATTACGATACAGTCGTACGTGCAGGAGTTCTACCAGAAAAATTTGAAAAACCAGATTCAATTACAATTAGCCACATCAAAGAGCTTGTTGGACGTTCGCTGTCATTTTTTAAACAAATTGGAGATGTTACCGAAGATGGTTTTACATTTGAAGGTGGCTACACTAATGTAATTGATCGTGGAGATGGCGACTTCTTAACAGAAGATACTTTATGGGATTTTAAAGTTTCTAAACAACAACCACAGAAAAATAGTACACTTCAGTTAATTATTTATTATTTAATGGGTAAAACTTCTCAAAAATCTATTTTTAAAGATATACGATATATCGGTATTTATAATCCAAGACTTAATCAAATTTATAAATATGATATGAAGCAAGCTGATCCAAAAATGATTGAAACAATAAGCAAAAATGTTATAGGTTATGATTAATCATATATGATGTCTAAGCTGTATTAATTTGAGCTGAGCTGCTTCTCAATCCATTAATCCCTAGGCAATGCAGGTAAAACAATTCCTAAATACGATATGACAAACTTCAAGTTAAAGAAAAACATACCTTTACTCCATAATAAAAGGTATTTATATGAATAAATTTTTAAGTGTATTATTCATTTTATAATTGTTTTTGTCAGCGCCACAATGCTTTTTAAATTTATAAAAATTAAAAAGAGGGGGGAATGTCCCTCTCTTTTTTTATGATATTTGTAAATTATGACAAAATTAAATAAACACGTGTCACACATATACTATTTTAATTTCATTGATTGAGAAAAATTGATGGTTATTAATATACTGCTAAAAATGGAATCTGTTAGTAATCTCATTTTTAGCAATATCATCGATAAGGGGAAGCGTATCATAAATAATGCTGAAAAGAAATTTTTAAAATTAATTATTTAATATTTGCAGTCATATGAATCAAAACTCTAAATTTAAATAAGAAAATTTTTAATATTGAAATATTGATTTACCCTTCAGAAGGTAACAGTGGTAGTATAGGAAAATATCAAGAGAAATACTGAATCAACATTTTATAATTTCACATAGAGCCAAATGACAGATAAAATAAATGCTCTCAAGAGACAATTATGTACAGATAGGGAGGTAAATAATGAGGATATTTATAGAAATAGTAATCTAAAAAGTAGCCCGCTAAATTTTATAATTAAAATCTAGGGAAAAGTATGATTAATTCATTAAAAATAAAAATTTTAAACCAAAAATTGAGTTTTATAAAAACTCGAGATACAATATTGTGTATATTGGCTATGTTGATAGATTTAAGAAAATATAAGTAATAGAAACAGTAAAATCAATTCAGTGCACTATACTTATAGTATAGTGCACTGAATTATTCATTTAATAAAGTTATTTTGGCCATACGCAAGTTATTTTATTGGCTAGTTTCTGAGCTCGTTCTTCTATTTCCTTTCTTGTCCAACTCTCATTTTTAGCAATTTCCATGTTATGTTTAATATTACTATCTTTTAGTTTAAGTCTTTTTTCTGTAAATTCCTTATTACCTAGAGAGGTGTTTTTCTTACCTAATATTAAAGTTAAATTACCTAGGTTATTAATATAGTTACTTATATTAGTTGTTTTGAAATTTTTTATCCATAAACTCTCATCTTTAGGATTTTGCGGCAGTATATGTTCTAAATTTACATGTTCTGAGTCACCATTTATAGTAATTTCTTTATTTGTGTCAAAATCATATATTGCTTTTAAAATATAACGTATTTTTTTAAATTCACTACTATTAATATATCGATTAGACGCAGCTACTATAGTTTCTTGATCCGAAATTATTTTAGTTTGTAGATCTTGAATTACTATTGGAAGGATTTCTTTTGAATTAGAATAAATTTTTCTTGCTAAATCTGGATATAAATTTTCGAGTGTATTAGCTTTTTGTTGAGCAATAAAAATATTTCTTACTTGTATATTTAAGCAGATTTTCAATACTTTATTTATTGACTTCAAATCATAATCTTTTAAATTCATTGCTAAGATTAACGGTCTATATTGAACTGAATTTAATGTTTTTAAACCTTCTACCAATTCAATATAAATTTTTAAGTCAGATTTACTATCATTATTATTTTTTCGTTGCTCAGGTTCATGGAGTTCAAAAAAGTATCTTGAAACTTTTTGCATATCATATAGTACATTTTTCACACTTGAAGAAGTCTCTAACCATCCATTGTTCTCTAGAGTTTCAAAAGCTTTTTGACTGGATGTTTTGCCATTATATATTGAAACAAACTGTGTGAGAAATTGATTTTTATTTAACAGATCTGTATTAGCTTCGATTTCATCCCAAAATTTAGCAGTTTCTTTTTCAGAAGTTATTTTAACACATTTATTTTTCAGTACATAAAAGTCAACAAGCTTTTTTCCAGTATTATTTAATGTTTCAAACATTTGATTAGCGATGTCTTCATTAGGGGTTTCTAAAATGATAACATACATTTTTTCAGTCATGTTTTCTACGATTCGTAGTAGATCTTTACTGTTTAAATTATTATCAGTGTAGTAATTATCAACCAAATCTTTTATATAGTCATAATTTTTTTGTAAATGTTTTTCATGGTCTGTTATGAAGCCAGTGAGCTCAGTATTATCATTTATTACATATTCCTCAAAAAAAGTATTGGTTTCTTTTCTTCCGAAAATAATTTTAGTATTGTTAGCTGAATTTGATCGCCAATCATCCTTTTTTATAAATTCTTCTTTTAATTTCTGAGCACTTTTTGAATCGCCTATTTTATAAATTTTGTTAATAATAGCACAAATTATTAATAATAAAGTTACAGTTCTTTGCTGACCATCAAAAATATTTTGGTGATCATCTTCTAGATAGATGGTAATAAAGTTCAATATATGTTGTTCTTTCTTTTCTTCATGAACAGCTATAACATCATTGAATAACCTTTCAACATGAGAATTACTCCATTCATAAGGTCTTTGAGTATATGGAATATTAAATTTACCATTTGATAGTAATAAATATTCATTTAACTTTTTATCATCTGCTTTTAACAACGAATCCATTTTAAAATCCCCTTTTTAATTTGATTTTTTAAAACAGTAAAGCTTTATAAACTATATTCTCATAAAATAAGTACAATTGCATTAATTAAAAAACATGTGAAATATTGGCATTTGCTTTTTTTACTTTCAAAATATATATTAGCGTTTAAATAAAAGACTTTTTATTTTGATAAGATATTATAAGATTTTCGGATTTTAGTAGATTAATTTAAGAATAAGTCATATTATGAAATAAAATTACTAAATATAGATTTAAAAAACTTACGATTTTATAGAAATAAAGGTGATAACTATGAATAAAAATTTAAAGATTGAAGAAATTAATTATAATTCGGAAGAGCTTAATCAAGTAGTTAGTAATTGGGAGATATCGGAGGATTCTAAATATCTTCTTAGGTATCCAACAGTGTATATCATCAATGATAAAAATAAGAAGAATAATTTTGATGTGTATGTTGGGGAAACTAATAATATTAAAAACAGAACGAAGCAACACTTAAATAAAAGTGACTCAGATTGGTTGAATCTTTCTAATTCAGAGACTTCATCTATGTATGTTATAGGACATTCGTATTTTAATAAATCGTTGACGTTGGATATAGAAAACAGATTAATGCAATATTTATCTAGTGTCGAATCTGTTAATAAGTTACATAATAATAGAACTAATCAACAAAATGAATATTATACTTCAGACAAATTAGAAGAGATCTTTTCAGAAGTTTGGGGAGAATTACATAAGAAAGATAATAAACTCTTTCCAATAGAAAGTATTGTCAGAGATTCAGCTATATTTAAAGCATCACCTTTTCATAAACTCACAGATGAACAGATTACTGCAAAAGAAGTAATAATGGAGAAAATAGAATTTGCTTTGCAACGTGAAGAAAAGGGTCAATTAATTATGGTTGAAGGTGAAGCTGGTTCTGGTAAAACTGTGTTGATGAGTACGTTGTTTTATGAATTGAAAAAAGTTGGATATGAAGATGATTTAGAATCCTTAAATGTGCATCTTCTAGTAAATCATGATGAACACGTAATGATTTACCGGCAAATTGCATCTAAATTAGGATTATCTGATAAACCTAAAAAAGTTATTAATAAACCAACCAGTTTTATTTTAGATCATAAACCTAAAGAAAAAGTTGATATAGTTATAGTAGATGAAGCACATTTGCTGCTTACACAAGGTAAAATGTCTTATAAAGGTAAAGGTCATTTAAAAGATTTATTAGAAAGAGCAAAAGTTGTGGTAACAGTTTTTGATAGAAAACAGATTTTAAGCCGAGAGCAAATATGGGAATATGATACTTTGGATAAGTTAGTAGAAGATGTACAGCAAAACAATAATTTAATTCAATTAAAGAACCAACTAAGAATTAATAGTAGTATTGAAACAATTAATTGGATTAGAGGGTTCATAGATAACCAAATTGTAGACCCAATACCGTATGATAATAAAGGGTATGATATTAAAATATTCGATACTCCAGCATCACTAGAGAGGGCTATTCGAAAGAAAGCAGACAGTACTGAATCTGGGATATCTAGGGTGATTGCGACTTTTGACTGGAAATTTAATGGAAATAAAAGTCCTGAAGAAGATAAATATTGGAAAGTTCAAATAGGTGATTGGTCTATGCCATGGAATAAACAGATTAAAGTTAAAAAAGGTGAGAGTCAATTACCATGGATTGAAAGATCCAACACAATAGATGAAGTAGGCTCTACGTTTACTATTCAAGGGATAGACTTAAATTATGCCGGAGTCATAATTGGCCCATCTGTAAAATACAGAAATGGAAAAATTACTTTTGATAAAGATAGTAGTGAAAATAGTAAAGCAATTCAAAATAGAACACTATCAGATAATACAAAACAAAACTTTGCGGAAATGCTCTTACAAAATGAGTTAAATGTACTAATGACACGTGGAATTAATGGATTATATATATACGCTGTAGATGATGAATTAAGATCAGCATTAAAAGAGGCATCGAAAGGATGAATACTTCATGGATGAAATGAAACAAATTATTGAAAAGGTTAATAAATTTAGAGATGATCGTAATTGGCGTCAATTTCATAATGAAAAAGATTTAGCATTATCAATAACATTAGAAGCTTCTGAATTGTTAGAATTGTTTCAATGGAAGTCATCTGAAGAAGTTAAGCAAAATAAGAAAGAAAGACTGGCTGAGGAACTTGCAGATGTTCTTATTTATAGCTATATGCTTGCTGATAATTTAGACTTTGATGTAAATGATATCGTTGAAAAAAAACTAGCTAAAAATACAGAGAAATATCCTGTTTCTAAAAGTAAAAATAGTAATAACAAATATGATGAATTATAAAGTTAAACCCTATCACAATTGCAGAAGTGATGGGGTTTTCTTTAAAATATATTATAAACATTCATACCTTATGGTATGTGTATAAAAATAATACGAAGGGATGATTGTAAAAGTAATCAAGAATGTACTTCGTTAGTAGATACATAGATTTTATCTGATTTAAAGCCTATCAAATTGATATCACATAAGTAACAAAGATGACTATCTTTGTTCATTGTTCTTTCCACTTTTGAAATGTTTAAGAACATAATCTTCTAGAAGATACTACATAATAAACCCTCTAATTTTTATTCAATCATAAATTTAGTTGTTAGACAATATAAAATATTATAAAATAATATTGTAATTTTACTTCGTGTTAAAAGAGGGGATAACATGTTAAGAAGTATGAGTACATTATTTATAGAAGATCAAAAAAGTGAAGCTATTGATGAGGTTGCTATCGGTCTTTCTAAGCGGTTGAGTGTAGACTCAAAGATTCTATATAAAGGTGTGATAAAGTTTTTCGAAAAGATTCACCCTAAGACTATGTATTCGGGAAAGTTGAAAAATGCGTAATAATTTTATCTTAACTGAATTTAATCGATTATTGATAAATGACATGATTATTTATCTCATACCATTAATTGGTATAACCTCGTGGCAATTCTCTGATTCTAAAATAGTGTTCCTCACGTCAACTTACTCGATAGGCTTTATCATATTTAGTAAATTCTCAGGTTATCTCATTGATAAATTTTCTAGTGTGACAGTACCCATATTCACATATTTAGTCTATATCATGTTTAATTTGATTTTTATTTTCTCTGTAATGCGTAACATTAATGACTTTGCGATTGTATTTATTATTATTGTTGTAATGAGTTTATCTTCAAGTGTCTTAGAAATTAATACGAGCGTTTTTATTCCAGATTATTTTTATGAAGATTTAACTTCTATTAATAGTTTAGTTCAATTAGTTAGATCAGTTGTCAATTTTTTATCTCCAATAATAACTTTTACATTAACTAGTAGTTTAACTGTAGCTATGTTTATTATGAAGATTTAACTTCTATTAATAGTTTAGTTCAATTAGTTAGATCAGTTGTCAATTTTTTATCTCCAATAATAAGTTTTACATTAACTAGTAGTTTAACTGTAGCTATGTTTATATTGCTGTTTTTGCAGATATTAAATCTTTTAATTTATACTTACAAATTAAGAAGATTGGACATCAATTCGTATAAAAAAGATGTTAATCAGAATAGTGACAATATTAATTTCAATTCGTTAAAATACATTTTTAAAAATAGAAAACTCATTTTGATAATCATCGTTACAATGGGGATTAATTTTTCAATGACAATACTTACACATACCATGGTTTTATACTTAGTAAGATATTTAGAGTTAAGTAATAAATTAGCAGGAATTATAATAGGATTGCTTTCATTTGGAGCTATAGTGGGCTCGGTACTTCCTAATATAATGAACTCCGAACATCAATTCAATCATCGGAATGATAGAGTACAGTGAAGGACTACGCTTAGGATCAATTCCTATGTACAATGTTTGAAATGCTAATAACTTTTGAATTTTCTCGTTATCTACGTATTTCTCAATTAAATTATCCGCAGTATCAAATGTTTTTAACTTCATACCTTGATATAACGTAAAAGGATTATAAAAGTCTGAAGGTTTTCTAAATGTACGCTCTAAAAAATATTTACGTGCAATTTCATATCTATTATATATATCAGTTAAAAAAGACATAAATCCGTGCGTAGAATTTGGTTCAATCGATTCTAGCATATCTCTTAATTGTGCAAGATCGGTAGGGACACGAATCTTATCTGTGTCACTAAAGTACACATCGTATATATAAGCTAACTGCTTAATTTCTAAATAGTCATTCATATCTTTCTGTGCGTAGTTAAATACGTCATGATATATTTTAGACATCATAACGATTGTAGGACCCATATCAAACGTAAAACCGTCTTGTTTGATGAAAGTTTAGTTTCAGCTTTAGCATTTTTTTTATTAATTTTGACTGCATTAATGCAGAATACAGATTTAAAAATCCAAAAAAAAGAAATGGCTAATAATACACAAGCATTAATTGATCAGCAACAAGAGTTGAAGGAAAATAATACACAATTTAAGTTCTTTCGCACAATCGAAACTATGAATAAAATTAAGGCGGATTTAAATATAATGTACAAAGAAGTAGATTATATTAGCGATTATACAGACCCTGGTAAGTTAACCAATAATATTAATCTGAACAAATTTAATCATATTGAAAGAGTGATAAAGAGTGAGGTGACACATTGGTTCTTTCATGACCCACCTTCATACTATAGTAGAACTAATGGAAAGGTATATCAATATTACATTAATGCTATAAAAAAATTGAAAAATTCTTTAAATACAATAGATGTAAATATGTATGTGCTTAGGTCCTTAATAGACTTTGATCCTATTGATACTAAGGAAATGGAAAAAGAGATAAATAATGATATTAATAAAAAAGTAGAAAAAATTCTTTCTAAAAATAATATTAAAAATGAGTTTTATGTATTATTTAATTTACATAAATTTCTTTTGAAAAATAACTGAAGATACAAAAAATAGTGAGAATAGTTTAAGAGTTTTATATATGAGCACATTAACCGAGAGTGAAAAAACAGTGTATAGGTTATTAGGTGGAGAAGCGTCTATAAAAGACTTTTATGAAAAGCATAGTAAAGAATTAGTTTTAAAAAGTGAAGAGTAAGAAAGTATTTATAATTATGTTCAAAAACCGCATCACTACCTGATAAGCAGAAGCATATCATAAATGATGCGGTTTTTTTTATTTAGAAAAAATATTTATAAAACTCAAACAATATGAATACAATAATATAGTATAATTAATTGTAGTAGAAACAAAGGTAGGGGATGTTATGGTATACCAAAGTGAATTTGCTCTAGAAAATGAAATGATGGAACAGTTAGAATCAAATGGCTATGAAACTGTAACGATTAGAAATGAACAACAATTATTGGATAATTTCCGTGCTATTCTAAATGAACGTCATGCTGATAAATTTAAAGAGCAACCATTAACAGATAAAGAGTTTCAACGCTTATTGACGAAGATTAATGGGAAAAGTATTTTTATAGTTTTCTTTCATATATTTTCCCTTTTATAAAATTTATTTTAATGTAACTTTTTTTTCTTCATATTTTTCATTCATCAAACCGTTCCAAATTTGAACAGTACCATCTTGATTTACGATAAAAGTATATGAACCATGTCCGCTTTTATATATGTATTTTAAATTATTTATTAAAAAGACCAAAAACTTAAAAACTAATAAATTAATACTTAATATTAATTATAGAAAGAGGATATAAATACTGCTTTTTCTTATTTATTTTAAAACTCATTTTCTCAAAAATCTTCACGCTACTCACCGCTAAGTCATATAAATTGACGTTGCTAAACACCAAGTCTATAATTACCCAGGAAGAATATTAATAAAGGTAATTCTATCGGGTTTGTAATGGAGGAAATAATATATGATAAATGCAAAAGCGAGAGCGGTAAATAGTCCGGATTCTGATTTTTATGCTACAGAAATTACAAGACGAGATCTTGATAAACATGATATTTTAATAGAAATTAAATATGCAGGTATATGTCACTCAGATATTCACACTGCACATGGAGAGTGGGGCCCAGTTCACTATCCATTAGTACCGGGTCATGAAATTGCAGGTATTGTTAAAGAAGTCGGTTCAGATGTTAGTAAATATCAAGTAGATGACCGTGTCGGAGTTGGTTGTATGGTAGACTCTTGCGGTGAATGTGAACATTGTCAAAATGGTGAAGAGCAGTATTGTTCAAAAGGTATGGTTGGTACATATGCTGGTACGGATAGATATGGCGAACCAACTCAAGGTGGCTACTCAACACATATCGTCGTACATGAAGACTTTGTGTTACGTATTCCTGATAATATTAGTTTAGATGCTGCTGCACCATTACTATGTGCGGGTATTACGACTTATTCTCCATTAAATCACTGGAAAGCATACGAAGGTAAAAATGTAGCTATTATTGGCATGGGTGGACTTGGTCACATGGCTGTTCAAATTGCACATGCTATGGGAGCTGAAGTAACTGTATTATCAAGAACACTAAACAAAAAAGAAGATGGTTTGAAATTGGGTGCTTCTAATTATTATGCAACAAGTGATGAAACAACTTTTGAACAACTTACGAATTCATTTGATTTAATTATTAATACAGTAAGTGCTAATTTACCTTTAGATGACTATCTTAAATTATTAAGATTAGACGGTACACTTGTGAACGTTGGCGCACCAGCGGAACCCGTATCATTACGCGTAGCTAGTCTTATAGGTCACCGTAGATCATTCGCAGGTTCAGCAATTGGTGGCATAAGAGAAACACAAGAAATGTTAGACTTCTGTTCAGAAAATAACATTAGACCACAAATCGAACTTATTTCAGCAGACCAAATTGATGAAGCATACGAAAGAGTATTATCATCAGACGTTAAATATCGTTTCGTTATTGATACAAGTACAATGTAATATAAAAAGTGGAAGCGGACCAAAAGCTTATTTGTAAAAAAGATTTTTAGTTTCCCTTTGGCAAAGATAACTGGAATTGAAAAAGCTCAATACAAGGCATTTCAAATTAGTTATCTAAGGATCTCTATAATTAAAAAATAGCTATGAAAAATCTATCGGCATAGATTTATTCATAGCTATTTTTTTAATATGTTTTATATAATTACACAGATTGGGTCAGCATAATTAGCACGTTTTACTACTAGTGATGTTTCAATGCTCTCCCTTACTTTTCAAAATATATACGTGAAAATATAATGTGCTTTTATTTAAAGAAGTTGAAATTAAAAATATTAATTGTACTTCATTAGTTTCTAAATATTAATGCACATAAAATTGGTAAATGAATTAGATAAATTGAAAGTCGTTATAAACACAATTTGGTTTAACGACTAATACATTTTTTATCGGAAATGATAAGTAATCATATACTTAATTATGAAATAGTAATATTGTATGATAAAATCTGCTTTTAGCCCTTTATGTAAATCATTATGGAACTACAATTAATTAAAAAAATTGATGATGAAATTTTAAGTTTAAACTAATGGAATCAAGAAAGAATGAAAGAAAATATACAATGCCCACGATTAATAAGAGGAAGTTTATTAAATTTTGTGTTAGAA
>ERZ1023508.310-NODE-310-length-16199-cov-20.821048_pt1 | contig 16199 bp, 18 predicted proteins | sample MGYA00380548_ERZ1023508 | MGnify/ENA primary metagenome ERZ1023508 (study PRJEB33173, sample SAMEA4830311) | metagenome | study: EMG produced TPA metagenomics assembly of the PRJEB25223 data set...
TTCAAATAATTAATATCTATCTTTTAACTAAATAAATTGTATTCGTTTATCTAATTAGAAAATACTTAACTTAAAAATTGGGAATGGTTTTGTCGCTAAAATCATTCTTTTAAAAAGTCCAATTATCGTTGTTATATAAACCTTTTTAGCTTATTTTTATTTTAATTTCATCATCATAAATCACTTGTTTTCTTGCTTAAAATCAATCGCTTTTTAGCATTTTTTGTTTAGTCGTTTTTACTCTTTAGCGTCTTTTCCTTTTGTTAAAAAATAACTGATGATGAAGCGGTTATCTTTTGCTGGTACACTTAACTTATCTAAAAATCGTCTTTTTTTATCGCTTATTTCATTGGTTAAATATCTATTTATTTATCTACTTTACTACTGCACCAACGTTTATAACGTCTTTATATATGATTGTATTTCTACTTATATTACATTTATATCTGCTTACTTTTAATTTTTGATTTAGTTTCTTATTTTCACTTTATCATTTTATTTACTATGTATTTTATATTTATTTTGCTTATGTTTTTGTCATTATTTTTCGTAGTTTTTAAAAACAACTAAAAGAATTTGTAAAATACCATATAAAAAGCATTGTTTAATTTTATTTATTTCTGTTTTTAACACTTCTTATCTATATATTAAAAAGTAAATAAAAAAAGCACTCACTATTTAAGTGAGTGCTTTAAATTTTGTTATTCCAGTCATTTTTGCCTACTCTTTTGGTTGTAGTTTTATTTTCTTTTTAAGTTCGTCTTTATTCAACTCTTTTTTAGGTTTTTTTACTTCTTCAATCACATGTGGTCTTTGTTCCTTAATTTTTTCCATTTCTCTATTTAAATCTTTACCACCAATGTATGCGTATCTAACCATTTTTCGTTGTCCGTCGTCGCCATTTGATAAAACTGCTGTACCTTGCAAGCCACTTCCAATATCTAAAGCTGATACAGTTACGCCAGCACCACGTTCTCCTAATGTTAAACTTTCGGCTGATTCTTCTGTTAGTTTGAAAGCTACACGTAAGCCACAGTTTTGTCTAATGTCCAATGGTACTGAATTTTGGCTAGGTCGTTGTGTTGCAAATACTGCAATTCCACCAAGTGAACGGTGCTTTTTGACGATACGTGTACATTGCTTTTTAATTTTATCCATGTAGTATTTTTCGTCATTACTTGCACCTCTATCGTCAAACACTTCTTGACACTCATCTAAGACAATCATTCTGATTTTGTTTTGTGGTGTTACAGGCTCATGCCAAAAGTTCGTACTGCCTGTTTTTTCAGTAAATGCTTTCATTCTTTCTTCTGTACCGTTAGCAAAATCGGTAACTGTTTCTAAAATTTCATCTAGGTTGTTTTCGCCAGTAGTGTAGTTTGTTTCAAGTTGCATAACTTTTGCTAGTCCTTCAAAGGCGTTCCAGTCCGTTGCAGTTCCTTTTAAGTCGATAATCGTTAAGTCAATTAAATCACGTTCGATAAGTGCCGAACACAATGTAATTAAGAAAGCTGATTTACCACTACCCGGAATACCACCGATTAAAATACCAGCTAACTCATTTAATGTTGTCGGACTGATTTCATTATTAATATCAATAGCGTTATATACTTTCACGCCACCACCGTTATTTTCGACTTCGATTTCATCAATAGTATCGACTGCAAAACCTTCTTTTAGTGGGTTTTGTTTCATTAGCAACATTGTAAAATTTTGTGGTACTTTTAATACATCTCCGTTTTTAGTTTCAAAATGAATATATCCTTCATTATCAGTTGGCAAGTTTCTAGCGTCGCGTACTGTTACAACGCCATATTCATCTTTTATTAAATCTGATGAATGTAACATTTCTTTTAAAGTTAGTTTTGCTGGTGGCATTTCAGTATGAAAGTAGATATTTCCGTCTTTATCTTCAATTGCTTCGGCACTATATTCATTGTTGTAACTTTCACGCCATAACCCCATTTTATTTGCCAACTCTTTACCAAATCTTAAATATTTATCATGATTTTCAAGTCCTGTTTCTCTAGTTTTTTCTTCTTCTTTTGAAAACAGATTATTAAAGAACTCTTGGATAGTGACTATTGTTTTTTCTACAATACCCATGTCTGATTTATCAACGTGTTTTTTAACCATTAAAGTTGGATAGTTATATTGATACAGTTCTTTTGAAGCCCATGCTTTCACGCCAAACGCAAGAACAAAAGATAACACAAATTTAATAAAGCCCCAAAAGAAACTCTTTTCCAAACCTACCATTGACATTACCATACCACTAAAGCCACTTGTGAATAGCAAAAACGCTACTACATAAGCAATTGCCTTAACAATATGATGTTTTCTGTTCATAGTTTGTGGCACGTTTGAACGCATAATGCGTTTGTGCTTTCTTAGGAATTTAATTCCAAAGTAACCATTCTTCTCGCCTATATCGTTTAGTTTGTTAAACTTCCGATATTTCCTATCATTTTCAGGTGTATCTTTTAAGCGACCTTCTCTCATATTTTCATACCATTGCTGAACGTACATTCTACCTTCTTCTTTTTCTCCAATTTTACGTTCTTCTTCTGTGCTGTTTTCAAACATCAGTAAAACATTCCTTTCGTTTTAGAATTTTATTCTTATTTTCAAAAGTGACATTATAACTAGCAATATTAGTTTTTAATGTCCACCCCCTTTAAAGTGTTTTAGGTGCAAGTGTTTGTAGTGCTATTTGCACCTTTTATTTGCACCTATATAGCATAACCCCACTCGCTATACCATGCTTTGAAATCAGCTATTTCATTTTCTACTCTATTCAATAAACTTACTAATTCATCAGATTGTTCGTCACTTTGTATAGCGTCCTCCAACTCACTCATTGATGATTTTAGACAATCAACATAGTCAGGTGCTACTCTACTATACTGCTTATTGTAAGTAAGATTTTCATTTAACTCGTGTAGTAAAGTTACGCACTTAATTTTAGAATAATTTGATGTGTTATCACTCATGTTCATTTCAATTTGATACACGTCACTCTCAATACTTTCATATAAATCGTAAGCGTCTGCCATATCACTACTGCTTATTGCGTCATAGGTACGTTTATCACTACTGTCGAACACATTATCAAGTGCTGTATCTACGTCTTTCCACTTCGATTTAAAATCGGCAATATCACTTTCATTTTCTAAATCATTTTGTTGGCACGACCTACAATAAGTTCTAATATTTATAATTTCCGAACTTTGTGTCACATCATCATCTGTTTCTGAATATTCAGCGTCAATATCTTCGCCAATACTGTTTACTGTCGTTAAAAAATCATCAATATCGGCGTGAATTGGTGTTACATCTACTTGAACATCTTCATTATCAATCAGTTCATCAATATAATTATCAATTTCTCTAATAACATGAATTTCATCTTGGAAAAAGTTCGCAAATATATCTATGTTATTTGCCATAATAATCACCCCAATCTAATTTTGCCACTTCATTGTTTTGCCATGATTTAATAATTTGATTTCTATTGTACTGTATGTCGTTTTCGTCAAAATCTTCTACTTTTATGGTTTTATCAAAATTTTCATTTCTTTCCATAAAATCTCCAGTAATTTCGATTATGTTTTTTATAAATTCATCATTTACGTCGCTTTCTTCAAATTCCATGTTTTCATCTTTTAATTCAAGTTTTTCATCTTCATTGTTTTTATTTTTCACAGTAACTTCTATATTTAATCGGTATAAACCTTCTTCGACAATGATGTTTTCGCTATCTGTATCATCTTGCCAGTCGTCATATTCTTGTTGTTTTTGTTCTTCTTTTTCAATGACTTTTTCAGGTTTATTTTGTTGTTTTGCTTTTATCTTTTTATCATGTTTCGCTTGGCGTTGTAGTCGTTCTTGTTCATCTTTTGCTTTTTGTTGTTCTTTTTGTTGTCTACGTTCACGTAATCGTTTCATGCGTTCATCTTCTTTGATATGCAATGTCATCACAACAAAACCTTCTCTTGATGTTTCTGATTGTTTCATTTCATCTTGGTAATTTTGTATTGTTTCAACAAGTTGTATATCTTCATTAAATTCCGTTATCATATTTTCCAGTTCACGCAACACTCGTGGTGTGATAGTCATAAGTGCATTATCATCTTTGTTAGTGAAATTTAAGCTATTGATAAAATTGTCACTACGATTTTCTTTTAGGTATTTTTCCAACATATCAATATTGATTTCAGCTAAAACTTCATCAACATTAACCAATTGAATGATATGTGTTTTAGGATAATGTGCTTTAAATTTATGTTCTTTTCTATCACTTGTTTTCTTCTTGTCAGCGTTTGTATCAATCGTTTTATCCACGTTATTTTGATGTGTATTTCGTGTTGGCATATTCATTTCTACATCATTGACACGTTTTTTTAGGTAATGTTCTCGTTCTTCCAAATCATTAATTTTTCTCATTAATTTTTCGATTTCATCTGTTTTATCGTCTAATTCTTCATCTAAATCTTTTTTCTCTTGCAATAACGTTTGATATTCTTTCATGACCTGTAATTGCTTATTACCTAATTCGCTTTGAACATCAGCAAACGTAAATTTGCTTAATTCGATTTCTTTTAAACGTTTTTTTAGTTCTTTCGGCTCTTTCAAAAACGTATCTGTATCATTTAAAATCTGATACGCAAAATTCAAAATTAGCATTTCAAAAAAATGCGATTGGTTTTGAATAAAGCCTAATTTACCTTCATCTATCTGTTCTTTAATGACGTTCATTATCTTTTCAGTATCACTATCAATAAAGACAGACAACCGTTTCTTTGCCATAATTTAACCCCCTATTTCTCGTTTTTTTAAGCGTCTTTCCATGATTTTCGCAACTCGTTTTTTACGTTCGTTTTTCGATTTATTACGTGTCACGCCACCATTTTTACGACTTACTTCTTTCAATTTATAATAATCAATCGTTACTGCTATGTAGTTTTCACTATCCCAAACTTTTTCACATGTTCCTTTAAAGATTTTTCCGTCTTTTATACCAATGTGTCTTAAAATTTCATCAAAGACTGCTTTTTCCAAGTTATCAACGTCAGGGATAGTAAACTTTGGTGTACCCCAATCTTCTTTAAATTCACTCTTATAACCACATGTGATTGTTGCTTTATATCCTTCATTTTTTTCGGCAAGTTTAGTCAGTTCTTCTATTCTGAATAAACCAATGTCACGTTCCATGATTTTTTTGGTATTTCGTTTAAAATTATCGTATTTTTTATTAGGAAATATCCGATTTTCTTCCCTATTGAAATGTGGTCTACCAGCACTAACTGGCTCTGTGTAAACTTTAATCGTCTGTTGGTCTATCCATTCTGCTATCGTTCTGTATCTCTTGTTCGTCATTTTGAATACCCCCACTTTCTTCATGTTGTTGTTGACGTTGTTCTTCCAGTTTTTGTTGATACTGTTCTTCTTTGATTTCATCTAGCGTGCCAACGCCAATTTCATTGAAAATGTTGCGATATTCTTCTTTATTAAATTTCCCACGATTGAGTACCTGTTTGTTGTTTTCATATTCAACAATTTTATTAATCAAATCTGTTACGTTTGTATTCATCTCACTAGCAACATTTTGAAATTCTTTAAATAAGTCTTTTTCAACATTTACTCGCACATATTCTGTCGGCTCTTCTTTCAGCACGTTATAATCGCCTTCGATTGCTTTTTTCATCATATGCTCTATCATTGCTTTTTTAGTCACGCCTGTTGTTCTAGGGTGTAGTTCCATTACTTTCATTAGTTTTCTATCATTTTGACTTTCAATTCTCACTGGACTTAATAATTTGCGTCTTTTTTTCGGTTTTTCATTTTGATTTTGATTTTGATTTTGATTTTCTATCATTTTTTCTCTCTCCTAATTTATTATTATTGGTTTAAAACATATCGCCTAAAGTACGTTTTATTGTTTGTTCTAAAGACAGTTGAACATCATTTACAAATATTTCTCGTTCTTTTTCCAAATCGTTTATTAATTCGCTTTTAAAACTTCTCAATTCGTCTTGTAAATTGATTGCTACACTTTCAGCTTTATCAATGTTGTTACGTTGCATAATTGCAATGTATTCTTCTACATCTAAATCTCGGTCTTTTTTATTGGGATACCGTTCAGTTATTTTATCAACTTCCCCCAAAACTTCTTTGACCGTTCTCTCTCTAGTCTTTTCATCTAATACAAAATGCGATAATGTCATTCTAATAATCATTTCTATATCTTTATTTTGCATGTTAAATTCTCCTTTCACACCTTTAATATCAATACTTTCAATGTTTTCTTATGTTTAATTACATTATACACTATATTGATATTGATTACAAGTATATGTAATCGTTACGTACGTTAAAATTATAAAAAAATAATAGGCTTAGCTTTACTGCTAAACCTAAAATGTTATGCCATTCCTTTCATTATTTGATTTTATTGTTAGTGTAGTCCATTGCCAAATTCCATTGAGTTTCCCAATCTTCCTGTTCAAACGGTGGTTTACAATTTTTAGCTGTCATTTCTACAATAAATAATGCTGAACTCAATGTAATAATACGTTTTTGAGCCAAATCGAGAACACTACAAGCTAATTTGTAAATTCCGTCACTTCTTTCGCCTTTTTCAAAACCGTTCATCATTGTTTCAATGTAATAATAATATAGACGGTCATCTTCTGTCATAATCGTATCTTCATTTTTATTACTTCTATTAAATTCTTCTATCATTTCTTCTTCAATATCAATATATTGTAGTCCGTTACTCAATTTTAGTATTTTAATGATTTCATCTTGTTGTTCAATGATTTTGTCTAATTTCGTTTCTAATTTATTTTCTTCCATTTCTTTAATTCCTTTCATTATTTAATCATGCATTATACTTTCCCAAATACTTAATACTTTTTCAGGTTGGAATGGTGGCTTGCTTTGTTCTGACACTAACGATACAAAGTCAATAACCGTATCTTCTCTACACAAATTATTATCCATATACCATTTCAAAGTTCCAATTAGGCTTTTCATTCTGTCGTTACGTTTTTCGTCTTGTTCAAAGCCATAGGTTACTGCTTGCAATATGCGTTCAATTGGGTGGTCGCCACCTTTTACGCTATATTTGTTTTCTGTCACATCTTCGTTTGTTTCTTCTGTTTCTTCTTCAATATATTGTTGTTTGTTACTCGCTTTTAGTATTTTAATGATTTCATCTTGTTGTTCAATGAGTTTATCTTGTTGTTCAATAAGTTTGTCTAATTTATTTTCTTCCATTGTTATTCCACCTTTTCTTTTAATTCTTTTGTCTTTAACTTCATCACATCTTCAACTAAATCACTTAATTTACTATATCCTAATTCAGTTGCTTTTTTTCTAGCCTGTTCTACATAATCATCAAACAGATTTTTTTGAATACGTTCTTTGCTTGGTAGCTGTTTTATTTTCTCATCATACTTACCACAAGCAATTTCTTTTGTTAGTTCGGTCAAAATTTTTGTTGATGATAATTTTTCGTCATTCAATTTGATTTCACTAAAATATTCATTTGCGATTTTTTCGTTCAAATACAACTTTTTTCGTTTATCTTTTTTCGTCATTTTATCACTAATCTTTCTTCATTAAGCTATGCCATATTCTTGCTATTTCTTTCTCGTCATTGTATGGTGGCGAACAATTCATTGCAGTATGATATAGCAACAACTTTCCATTCGCATCAGTTAATCTTCTTCGTTTCACATTATATATAATTCTTCCACATTGCTCGACTAATCTTGTGTGTCTTTCACCTTCGTCATAACCATTAAACATTTCTGTAATAATAGTATTCATTGTGTTTCTTACCGCTTTGTCACTTATGTTTAAATCACTTTCATAACTAAACTTTCTTTTTTCTTTTTCATTGTTTGATAAATATAAGTCTATCAACCAGTTCGGTGCGTCTTTAATATATTCACTACTTCCTTTTTTTAACTGGTACATTCCGTCTTTTCTTTTTGTATTCGGTGCTGGTGTAAATTGATTAATGCCAGTTAAAATTTCCACACCGTTCATTATATTTTTAGTTGATGTTACCTTTTCGATTTGTTCATCTGAAAGACTGAAATGAATATGCAAACCTTCGTTAGGGGTAACGACTTGCAGCGTTTCAAAAATGTCATCATAAATTTCGTCTTGCTTTTTTTGTGATTGCTTTCTTATCCATTCATTAAACACTTTGACACCATTTTGTTCATCATGGTGTTTATCCAAGTCAATTACAATCATTTTTTCTAATACAAAACCAATATCATTTTCTCTATTCTGTTCATTGAACGCTATGATTTGTTGTTTGCATGTTTCATCTCTAGCACTCCAACTTCCACTCGCAATCATTTTATTTTTCTCTTTATCACTAAAGATTTTGATTGTTTGTGGGTATTTTTTATAGTGATATTTCGTCAATTTTCACACCTACTTTTTAACTCTTTTTTTTACCCAACACTTCCTGTTTTAAGTGTATAATTTTATCTTAAAATGGTCAAATTTTTTATCCCAAAAAGTACATATTTTTTCGCACACTTTTGAAATGCCATGCAAACCGTTGGGAGAGTAGGCGTTTCACGTTTCACTTGCTAGATTTCGCACGCCTTCGCACGCACTTCGCACACTTTTAAAAATCGTTAAACCCCAACGGAGAGTAAGGCTCAAAGGTGGTTTCGCACACTTTCACCTAAAAAAACGAAAATTTATTTTTTATTTTTTGATTTTCTTTTTTAGAAATTTTTATTTTCAAATTCCTATAAATTTTTTTCTATTTTTGAACAAAAGTGTGCGAAAAAAATAAAAAAATGCCTTTATACCAATGGTTATAGCGATTTCTGTTCGCACACTTTGGTCTTTATTTCGCACACTTTGGGGGGTGATTTCGCACACTTTGCCCCTTATTTCGCACACTTTGCCCCTTATTTCGCACACTTTTAAGGGGTATTTTAGTGAGTTTTAAAAAATAGGTGGGTTACATTTTACAACCCGTTGTAATATTACACCTCTATGAAATTTGAAGTTTAAATCAAAAGTGTGCGAAAGTGTGCGAAAGTGTGCGAAAAAAAGTTAGAAAAAAATATAATTTAGAATAAAAAAATTACCCAACACTTCATGGAAAAGTCGTGAAATATTGGGTAAAAAAAGTATCAAATATTAGTCTTAAATTGTTAAATTTTCAACAAATTCTACGAACGAATGGTTGTAGTTATTAGTGTCTTTTTCTAATTGATAACTGTGGAAGTTTTTAGGTACTTTTTTACTAATTGAAAATGGTAATTTTTCATTGATTGATTGTGTTTCAGCGTTGCTTAAATGAGTGTTCAATTGTAACTTTTTAATTAATTCAATGTTATCAATCGTGTTGTATAATTTATTAACTTTGTTACGTTCATTATTTGCGATATTTCTAAAAGTTTCTTTGGCATTTGTTTCGTCAAAATCATTATAAATTTCATTGTTAGGTAGAATGACGAACGTGTTTTTGGCAGTAGTACCACATTTAGACAATGGTCTATTAGTATTTTCGTCGTTTACTTCAATCAATTCATTATAGTATTTGTCTAACGTACGTTCTCTTTCTTCAAGTTTATCAATAAAGTGTTTAGCGATAGTATTGTGTAAATTAGTGTTTTTATCTTGAGCATAAGCAATGTCTGAATATAGCTTACCTTCTAAAAATAGCACTTTATTTACTGCTAAAATATCACTAAAACGATTACGTTTAATAAAGTAAACGCCATTTTTAATTTTCATTAAACCTTTTTTGAAATTTGAGATATTGCGAATGTTACTAGATTTACGACCTTGAGAAGCCATTTCGATTGTGTAAAGTGCATATAAGTCTTTTTCTGAAATGATGAGTGGCTCATTAATTGCTGTGCGTAATCTATCATTAATAAATACTTGAATTTCATCTTCTTTTGAAGTGATACTGTCGCCATCTTCAATTACAGACTGTGGAATTGGTAAAGATGTATCAACTGTATCTAAAATGTATTTTAAACAAGCTGACTTAAACGCATTTTGTTTGATTAATTCATCTTTGATAAATGTTAAGTCAACTGGTTTATTATCGTTAGTGCGTTCTTGATAGCCTGTACCTAGTTGGAAAGCTAGTAAACGTCTGTTTGTACCACCACTTTCGTCGCTAAATTTTGGTGCGTAATTTGACGCAAACATAAAACTAGCTTGTGGCGTAAAAGTGATGTAGTCTTTACCTTTTTGGTTGACTGACATATCTTGTTCTTTTGTTACTAATTTCTTTAATGTTTCAACATCAATAATTTCACTACCGTTTGTAGCTTCATCAATATTAACTAAAAATTTGTCTTTGACGTTGATTAAACCAAATTGTGCTTTTGATAAATCTAAATCTTTTGTATCTAGTAAGGTTGAGCCATTTTTACCAACTGTATTTTTTAACAGTTCCATAAACGTTGATTTACCAGAATTTGATGCGTTGTACATATAAAGGAATTTCTTACCTACAATGTTTAGGTCATTGTGTAAAATCAATGTATTTAAAAAGAATGATTTTAATAAGTTTGCACGTTCATTTGCTTGATTATCAAAGTTTTCTACTTCATCAGCACTCATAATGTTGTGTGTTTCAAAACCACGTCTACCTAATGCGTCAAAGATAAAGGTAGGGTTAACTGTGATTTTTTGACCTGTTGAATAATTATCAAAATCATAATCAACGTTAGGCTCGTAAATTAAATTAATACGATAGTTTGTTGCATATTTGAACATTTTGTCATTGTGAGATAAATCTTTAATATCATAAAATGTGTGTTTAACTAATTTGTTGCTTTCAAACTGTAAGTCGATAACGCCATTTTGAGTGAAAATTGCATTGGGTTTGAATGAAATGACATTGATTGATTTCTTTTCGAAAATTCTAAACAACATTGTATTTAGTATATTTTCTTCATTAGATTTTGTGATGTTATTCATTCCTGAAATACGCAAAACATGGTTATTAATAGCGTTATAACTTTTTACCCAAACTGATTGAACTGTGTTTTCAAAATATAAATCATCTAAAGTTGAAGATTTAACTAATTGTTTATCGTTTGTGTAGTATCTACCATTATCTGATTTAATCTTGTTGTGGTTAGAAACATCTTCATCAATTTGTATAGCGTAATTAACAAAGTCAGTAACAAAACGTGCGACATCATCAATAGAAATTGTATCTTTTTTTGCTGTTTCCTTAGCAAATAGTTTTTCTTTCACTTTAAAACTTAAATCTTCAATTTCTTTTTCTGTTGTTTTAATTTCGTTTTGTAATTTTTGAGTCTTTTCAATAGCTTCATTGTTACTTAATTCTGAAAAATCTATGTTTTGATGTTCGTTTCGTTGTAAAGAGTGTTTTCTTTCTAATTTGATGAATTGTCTGATGAAACTTTCAGCAATAATACTATAATGCTCATGTGACAATTTTGTGCGTAAAACAATATTTGTAGGCACGTCGTTTAAATCTTTAAAACAGTTTTCGGAAATATCATCAAGATAATAAATATCTTGGATATTGAAATTGTAGTTTTTTGATAAACCGTTGAAATAATCAGTATTGACTGGCATAGATTTTCTCATTAAAAGCACGATAAAAATGTAAAAACGGAATGATGATTTTTCAAATAATCGTTCTTCATATGCGTTATCTAAGTGACGTTCAAAGTCAAGTTGATTGTGTTTTGTTGGTTTGAACAAGTTACTACTATTGGCAGTATCAATAGTCAAGCTGAATTTTTTACTAATATGATTTAAAAATTCTTTAAAAACTAACGGATTTTTTTTCTCATCATAAGTTAAATTAATCGGTTGTTTGAATTGTTTTTCAAACTTTCGTAAAACGTTGCTTTCGTTGATATAGTAGTCTGCATTTTCTAATTCTTCTAAATCAACATCATTACTATCATCATTATTTGTAACGTTTTTGCTTTTAGTTTCGTCAGCGTCAACTGTATTAAACACTTCAAAAATATCTTCATGATTTTTTGCCATTAAAAATACCCCATTTCATAAGATTGTTTTGAAAAACAAAATATATGAAAGAGAGGTTACAGTTAGTCGTATCTAATATTTTAATTTTAAAATTAGTAAAGTGTTGACGAACAAAAATGATATATTTTTGTATCATTTTTAGACTACACATGTTATACTGTATTTATCAAATAAATAGCAATATTTTAAAATATTAGATGTTTTCCTGTAACATCATTTCCGAGTTAAGTTTGTTGACCGCAAACTTAACTCTTTTTTTGTTTTTCTTTTTTTATTGTACCACTAAACTGTCTTTTACATCATTAGCTTTCTTTAAATCTTCCAATTTACCTAGTTTTTCATCAGCTACACGTTCGCAATCATTAATAAATTTTAATAGGGTTGATGTTCTACAAGTTGTTACTTCTGTTCTCAAAAACATTCTATAAATAATTTCATACGTGCTTGATGTATGGTCACGAATAAATGATTTTGCTGATTCTTTGTTATCAATAGAAGAAACTACTGCTACCATTTCATTGATTAGTGTGTTGAAAGTTATTCTATCTTCTAAACTAAGTGTTAGTAATGTTGTTCTTGCTGGTGCTGTGTCTATGATGTATAAGCAATCATTTATTAAAATATCTATAACTTGTCGTCTTGCAAAGTTGAGTTTGTTATTCATATTTTGTTCACGCCTTTTCTTTTCTCATCTTGTATAAAGTGTAACATTTTATACTTATAACATCAACTAAAAATAAACAAAAAAATAACAATAATTAAATAATGTTGACGTACAAAAATAACAAACATCTACTAAAAAGGCATACACAATACCACTATAAATAGCCTGTTTAAGCCACTTTCCACTCACTATGATTAATTGTACTTAATCACTTGTAACGCTTTAAAAACCCACTAAATTTTGATAAATTGAGCATAAAAAAATAGGTAACAATTCCAAAGTTGAAAGGGGGAATATGCTACCTAAATATGTGTGTGTTTTATGGATAAAATCTAACTAAAATTAGTATATCATATCTTTAAACCAATTCTACATATCTATCTAAAATCGTAAGTGCTTTATCATAATTTTTACACTCAAAAATCTGTTGTGGTAATTCCTTTGCTAAGTCACGATAACCATTTCTTTTGAGTTCTTTAGTGACTAAACCAAGCAGATTGAAAATATTACTATCTTCGCCGACAACTTTTACTTGTAAATTTGTAAAACGTTCCATTATTTGCATAAATGTTAATCTCCTTTATTTTTTGATTTTTGCAGTATTTTTGCACTTTTAAAATGCTATCATATCAAGTCTATCAGCTTACCTAGTAAACCCCTTTTTGCACCCTTTTTGACACCTTTAATGTTTGCTGGTGCTTGCAGATGTTTTTGTGATTGTTCTAATTCCTGCGATTTTTTTAGATGTTGTATAGAGATAAATTGTTCCTTTTCAAGTGCTTTTTGAAGTTGCTTAATCTGTTCATCTTTTTGTTTACTTTGTTCTTGTAAAAATGTAATATCCTTTTCTTTTGCACGCAACGTTTTGTGTAATTCACGAATTTGCTCGCTCGGTAGTGGCGTACCAAAATCATCATTTTTAACATTTTCGTTCTTGCGAATTTGCCGACTTTCTAAAACTCTATTTGTGATTTTCACTTCATCATCTTCTTCAATAAAGTTTACACCGTTGATTTTGGTTGGTTGTATATTTAAAACTTTAATATGATAGTTGATGTTTTGTCGAGTTACATCAAGTTTTTTTGCAAGTTCGTTTATCTTAATCATTTTTATTTGCACCCCTTTTAACTTTAATTTGTATAGATTAATTATATCATAATGTGCAAATATTTTCCCCTACCCTATCACTAAAAACCCTGTCATATCAACGTTTTGTTAGGGTAGGGGAGTTGCTATTTGCACCCTATTTGCACTAATGGTAATGACAGAATAAGAATGTTGTTATAGGTGCAAGTATAGGTGCAAATAAAAAACCTACCTAAATCATAGGTAGGTTAAATCATTAGAACAATGAATAGTTAATGAGTTGTTTAATTAATTCATCACGAGTAAGTTGTTTATTATCAAAATAATTTAATGCGTCATCTAAACCATTTTCAATTTTGATAAGTTCGAGATTACCAACAAACTCACTTCCATTTTCAGTTTCATAGAGAATTGAAATGACATCATCAAAAGGCATATAATGTGATTTTAATTTTTTGAAATAGAGTGCTGGCATAACTTGATTATCAATTGCTGTACCACTAAAAAATTGAAACGTGATTTTATCTTTGTTTACAAAATAGGCACGTTGTAACTTGTTGTCGTCATACTCATTATTAAAACCGTAAATGCCAAACCATTTTACCAACTCATCAAAATTTTTAGGAAAACGTGCAAAGAACATATTGTTTAGATTTAGTTGCTTGTTTTCAAATTTTTGTTTAGCATTATCGCTTTCTTCAAAATATTTAAAATCGTGGTTGTATTTTTTTATTATGAAATTATAATCTTTTCCCAACATTTTTAAACCCCACCTTTTGTTATTTTTAAACTAAAGCACGTAAATTTTTCTCTAATTCTTCCAAAGTATCTACTTGTTTATCACTTTCGGAATTGAAACTATAAACTGTTGTTGTTTTATCGTTCCAGCAAGTGATTACCCCAACGCCTTTATCATTTTTGAAAATATCAAATAACAATTCATCTGATAGTAAGTCCATATTATCTTTTCTGAGTTGGCTTGTTACTGGTTTAATAATGCAATCGGTATCTTCAAAAATGAAATTCTCTTTTTGTTCTTTTAGAAAATTAGTGACTTCTGTCATGATGAACACCCCTTAATTTAACACTTTTTTGATTGTATATTCCGTAATTTCAAAATTATTACCGATTTCATGTAAGAATGATTGGTAATCTTTATTGAGTAACTTCTCTATATCATTTAAAAATCTTTTAACAGTATCAAAGTGAATACGTTTCTTTTTCAAGTAACGTTCGCTAGTGTTTTCATCTTGGGATAAGTGAGTGAAAGTGTTGATTGATGTACTTATTTTTGTGTCATTGTTATTCAATTTTGCAATTTCTTTTATGATTTCTGCATTTGATTTTCCAACGACAACACGTAACAGTTCAATTAATGGTCGAGAGTATTCTAATAAAGGTTTAATTGCCATTGTACCATAAATGACTTCGGCGTCAGCAGACACTTTTTTTAACTGATTAAGATAGCTTTTTAATGCAATGATGTTCCACTTTTTAATAGTGTCAATATCGCTTGAATTAGAATACTCTTTTTGGTTGATAACTTCATTGTTAGTCGTTTCTGAATTGTTGTAATCAGTATCGAATTGTTGACTTTTAAAATTATTGTTATCTAAATTGTTTTCTTCTTGTTTATCATGGTAATCGTTGTTATTCCAATGATTATTTTGTTTGTAGTTATCGTTATTATTGTAATTAAACATAATTATAACAACCTTTCATTTAAAATATATTTTATTTCTACAATTAAATTATATCATACTCTCTCGAATATTTAAAATATATAACTCTTTTAACTAATGACAAAAACATAAGCAAAATAAATATAAAATACATAACAAGTAAAACGGCAAATAGAAAATATGAAATAGAATAAAACAGTAAAAGTAAATAGAAATAAATGTGAAATAAGTAAAATAACAAGAATATGAAAGTCGATATAAACGTTGTTGCAGTAGTAAAGTAGATAAATAAATAGAGATTTAACTAATGAAACAAGTGATAAAAAAAGACGATTTTAAAATAAGTTAAGCGTACCAGCAAAACCTAACCGCTTCATTATCAGTTATTTTTAGCAAAATGAAAAAATGCCAAAAGAGAAAATGACTAAACAAAAAAATGCTAAAAAGCGATTGATATTAGGTAGAAAAATAAATGATTTTTAATAATGAAAACGAAATAAAAATAAGCTAAAAACATTGATATTAAAACGAAAATTGGACTTTTTAAAAGAATGATTTTAGCGACAAAACCATTTCCCAATTTTTAAGTTAAGTATTTTCTCATTAGACAAACTAATACAATTTATTTAGTTAAAAGATATTTATTAATTATTTTAAGTAATTTATTTGTGATAATTGTATGACATTTGTATGTATTCATTTTCTGTATATTTATACTATTACATGTG
>ERZ1023508.316-NODE-316-length-15858-cov-5.812061_pt1 | contig 15858 bp, 14 predicted proteins | sample MGYA00380548_ERZ1023508 | MGnify/ENA primary metagenome ERZ1023508 (study PRJEB33173, sample SAMEA4830311) | metagenome | study: EMG produced TPA metagenomics assembly of the PRJEB25223 data set...
AGCGCCAGTCTCATGAGGCCGAACAGTCGTAGCCGCTTCATCGGATCATCTCGTTCGCGACGATTCGGCCCATTTCCAGTTCGATGGATTCGGAACAGCGGCTTGCCAGTCGCAGGTCGTGCGTGACAAGAACCAGCGTGGTTCCTCGTTCGGCGTTGAGGTCGAATATCAAGTCACTGATCATTTGCCCGGTCCGCGTATCGAGATTGCCGGTGGGCTCATCGGCAAACAAAATGTCCGGCTCAGCCGCGAAGGCGCGTGCAATGGCCACACGTTGCTGTTCGCCCCCCGAAAGCAAACGGGGAGAATGCCGCAGCCGGTGCCCGAGTCCGACGCGCTCTAGAAAGGCAACGGCTTTTTCGCGAGCCGATCCATCGCCGTGAAGCTCGAGCGGCAACATCACATTCTCCAGCGCAGAAAGATGGTCAAGTAGCTGGAACGATTGGAAAACGAAGCCAACATGCTCGGCCCGCAGGCGGGCGCGGCCGTCTTCGTCGAGCCTGGATAGAGCATGTCCGGCCAGATGGACCTCGCCGGACGAGACAGCGTCGAGCCCCGCAAGTAGCCCAAGCAGAGTGGATTTTCCCGAGCCGGAGCTGCCCACGATGGCGAGCGTGGCCCCTTTGACGAGGGATAATGAAACGTCGTCGAGAATTTTGAGGTCGCCTTCCGCGCTCGGAACCACTTTGCTAAGGTCATGTGCAGACAAGATTGTGGAATTCATGGGTGTCCGAATGCGTCGTTTTGGGATAGGAGCATTTGCGCTGATCCTGCTCTTGCAGATACCGAGCGCGCTTGCCGGTACGGTGCTGATCGTCGGCGATAGTATCAGCGCCGGTTTCGGACTCAATGCGGCACAAGGGTGGGTGACCCTTTTGCAGGAGCGTCTGAAGAAGCACGACCCAGCGTTTGATGTCGTGAACGCATCAATCAGCGGAGATACGTCGGCTGGCGGGCTGGCGCGGCTTCCAGGCTTGCTGGACCGCCATCAGCCAAGGGTCGTTGTGATTGAGCTGGGTGGTAATGATGGACTGAGAGGCCAGCCACCTGCGCAATTGAAACAGAACCTTACCGCAATGACGGAGGCTGCGAAGTCTGCCGGCGCAAAGGTATTGATACTCGGTATGCAACTCCCGCCCAATTATGGCCAGCGCTATACCCGAACGTTCGCTCAGACATTCACGGAGGTGTCTGCTGAGCAAAACGTCGCCATCGTTCCGTTCATGCTGGATGGGGTAGGCGCAGTGGAGGGCATGATGCAGCCCGATGGCATTCACCCCAATGCCGCTGCGCAACCAAGACTGCTAGAGAACGTATGGCCCGAATTGGTGCCCCTGCTCAAGTAAAACAGGGGCGAAGCGCCATCAGGCGCTTTTTTATCGTCCCGCTTTGAGCTAATGTCGCGCCCCCAAATCTGGGAGCCACCCATGCCGCGCCTCACCTGGTCGCTCGATGCCTATCGCCTGATCGAGCCTGATGAACAGCTTGACCTATTTGCTTGTCAGGAGGTCCGCGTGCATCTGATTGGTCGGCAATTGGAACTGGATAGCGATGTCGACAGAACCCTTTGCGGAGGATTGCTGCCGGCTAACCCCAGCATGCGGGAGCTCGCGATGGAAACCCTGTCCAACCCGTTCCTGTGCCCGCTCTGCAGGGAAGCGCTCGGCCGCGCAAGGCGCGAGGATCGGCCTGGGTGGCGCCGAATGAAGTCTTGATCAGCCTCCTCGCCCAGCGCCACTCCCGACGTCGCGGGTGGTCGGTGTACACTGCCGCTATTCGCTTTTACTCGTGAAGGTTGTTTGCAATGGGGCTCCGCTTTCCCGCTATTACACGCTTTATGGCGCTCGCGGCAGTTTGCGCGTCCGCGCCCATTCAGGCGCTTGAATTTCCCTTGCCGCCTCCCGGCGAGGACATCGTAGGGCAGGTTCAGGTCGTCCAGACGCGTTATGAGGATACGTTCGCTGATCTGGCTGAAGTGAACGACCTCGGATTCAACGAGATCGTTGCAGCCAACCCTGGGGTCGATGCCTGGCTTCCGGGAGCGGGCGCCGATGTGGTGCTGCCGACTCGCTACATTCTGCCGCCAGGCCCTCGCGAGGGAATCGTAATCAACATCGCCGAATATCGGCTTTACTATTTCCCGAAAGGCAAAAACGTCGTCTACACCTATCCGTTAGGTATCGGACGCGAAGGATGGGGCTCGCCTATCGGCACTACTACGGTGACTGCCAAGACCTCCAATCCGGCTTGGTATCCACCGGAATCCATCCGGGCTGAACACGCCGCAGATGGCGACCCTCTGCCTAAAATAGTGCCGCCTGGCCCGGATAATCCGCTTGGTCCTTTCAAGTTCAGCCTTGGAATGCCCGGCTACCTCATTCATGGCTCGAACAAGAAATTCGGCATTGGGATGCAGGTGAGTCACGGCTGCTTCCGGATGTTGAACAATAACCTGCTCGAGCTTGCCGAATTAGCCCCGGTTGGTACGAAGGTCCGCATCATCAACGAGCCGTATAAATTCGGGATGTCCGGGGGACATCTCTATCTCGAAGCGCATGCCCCGCTCAACGATGAAGGCGCGCCGACAACCATTGATCGGCACGCAGCCGTAGTGAATGCGCTACTTCAAAATGACGAACTCGCGGCCGCGAATCTGCAGATGGACTGGGATGCCGTGAAAGCCATTGTGGAAGCGCAGGACGGGCTTCCGGTGGAAATATCGATAGCACCGCAGACTGTCGCAGGCCATTAAGCCCCTGGTGGTGGGCCGAATGCCCCCACCAGTGCCGCATCACTACGCGTGCAAATGCTCAGCGGCGTAAAGCGTATTCTCCAATAGGCAAGCGCGCGTCATGGGGCCTACACCTCCCGGAACGGGCGTGATCCAGCTAGCCCTTTGGAAGGCAGCGTCATATTCGACGTCGCCCACCAGCCGGCCATCGGCCTGCCGGTTGATGCCTACGTCAATAACGATTGCGCCTGGCTTGATCCATTCGCCTTTGACCAGTCCCGGCTTGCCAGCAGCTACTACGACCAGATCTGACCGTTTGACGTGGTCTTCGAGCGAGCGTGTAAAGCGGTGCGTAGTGGTGACGGTGCATCCGGCGAGCAACAACTCGAGTGCCATAGGCCGGCCTACAATGTTGGACGCGCCCACTACCGTCGCGTCGAGGCCATATAGATCGACGCCCGTGCTTTCCAGCAACGTCATGATCCCTTTGGGTGTACAAGGACGCAGTAGCGGCATGCGTTGAGCGAGCCGGCCGATGTTGTACGGGTGGAACCCATCTACGTCCTTGTCAGGTCGGATGCGCTCAAGCAGTAGCGATGCGTCGAGATGTGCAGGCAGTGGCAACTGGACGAGGATACCGTCGACCGCATCGTCCTCGTTGAGCTCATCGATCAGTGATAGCAGCGCGTCTTGCGTGGTGTCGGCCGGAAGGTCGTAGGCCCTGGAAGCGAAGCCTACTTCATGGCAATCCTTGCGCTTGTGCGCAACGTAGACTTCCGAGGCGGGATCGTTACCGACAAGGATCACCGCAAGGCCCGGGGCCCGCAGTCCTTGTTCGAGTCGCTGCGCAACCCGGCCGGCGATCTTCTGCCTGAGTGTCGATGCGATCGTTTTACCATCGATCAATTTGGCGGTCATGAGACGGTTGAAACCATTTGCGGACGATAAAGAGGGCGCGCATTCTCTCATGTACATAGATGAGGGCAAAGCTGTCCCCAGTATCTCCGAAGCTAACTCCTTTAAAAAATTGAATTTTTTTTCAAAAGACCATTGACGGGTAGTAGGTCCCTCTATAACATGCGCCCCGCTTGTCGAGCACAGCCTGACAGCGGCGAAGCAGGGTTTAGGCCTTCTTCAGCGTCGTAGGGTCTGAGTCCGGAAGGGTGAAGGTTCAAGGCGCCCGTAGCTCAGCTGGATAGAGCATCCGCCTTCTAAGCGGATGGTCGCAGGTTCGAGTCCTGCCGGGCGTGCCAATACGGCCGGTGCAAGCGTTATATGGTGGGCGTAGCTCAGTTGGTAGAGCACAGGATTGTGGCTCCTGGTGTCGTGGGTTCGATTCCCATCGTCCACCCCATATATCTCGAACGCGCCAGGCAATGCCTGGCGTTTTCGTTTGAAAGAGTTGCCACGCGGATGTGGTGGAATTGGTAGACACACTGGATTTAGGTTCCAGCGCCGCGAGGCGTAAGAGTTCGAGTCTCTTCATCCGCACCATATACCGTGGCGCACCGAATTAGGTGCGCCGTAGGTATAGCCCTCGATTTACTCCAGTACCCCCGTATTTTCAGAGCCCCCAACTTGCGCTCTCAGGCGCGAAATTCGTGGCATTGCGCGCTAGTCAGGCAGGTGACTTCTGGTTGCTCTGCCACTAGAATGCATGCCCTTGAATTGGGGCCGGATAGCCGGCTTATGTCTGTGCAACGAGGATTATCCATGCAAGTTTCTGTTGAAAGCACCTCTGCCCTTGAGCGCAGGATGACGATTGGCGTCCCTGCCGAGCGCATCGAGACCGAAGTCGACAAGCGTCTGCAGCAGACAGCCCGCCGCGCCAAGATCCCTGGCTTCCGTCCCGGCAAGGTGCCGATGAGCGTTATCCGCCAGCGCTACGAGGCTGCCGCGCGCCAGGAAGCGCTGGGTGACATCATCCAGGCCACGTTCTATGAAGCCGTAGTCGATCGGAAACTGAATCCAGCCGGCGCGCCTGCGGTCGAGCCGAAGGTTTTCGAGAAAGGTAAGGATCTCGAGTACATCGCGACGTTCGAGGTATTTCCCGAATTCAATGTTGCTGGCCTCGAAGATATCGCGATCGAGCGTTTGAGCGCAGAAGTCGCTGACAGCGACGTAGACAACATGCTCGAGATCCTGCGTAAGCAGAACACCCGGTTCGAAAAGGCAGATCGCGCTGCTCAGGATGGCGATCAGCTGAACATTGACTTCGTGGGCAAGATCGACGGTGAAGCGTTCTCTGGCGGCTCAGCGCAGGGCACTTCGCTGGTACTGGGCTCGGGCCGTATGATTCCGGGCTTCGAAGACGCGCTGGTTGGCGCGCAAGCCGGTGAAGAGCGGGTCATCAACCCAACGTTCCCGGAGGATTATCAGAACCTCGATCTGGCTGGCAAGACTGCCGAGTTCACTGTCAAGGTCAACGAAGTTGCCGAGCCCAAGTTGCCTGAGCTTAACGATGAGTTCTTCAAGCTCTTTGGTGTAACCGAAGGTGGCGAAGAAGGCTTCCGTGCTGAAGTCCGTAAGAATATGGAGCGCGAGCTGCGTCAAGCTATCAAGGCCAAGGTGAAGAACCAGGTCATGGATGGGCTGTTGAACGCCAACCCAATCGAAGCGCCGAAAGCGCTTATCGATAACGAGGTCAACCGCCTGCGTGTTCAGGCAGTTCAGCAGTTTGGCGGCAACATCAAGCCGGACCAGCTGCCCGCCGATCTTTTCACTGAGCAGGCCAAGCGCCGCGTTGTACTCGGCCTGATCGTGGCTGAAGTCGTCAAGCAATTTGAATTGAAGCCGGATGACGTCCGTGTTCGCGAGCTGATCGAAGAGATGGCCTCCGCGTACCAAGAGCCTGAGCAGGTTGTCTCCTGGTATTACAAGAATGACGAGCAGCTCAACGAAGTCCGCTCTGTTGTGCTTGAAGAACAAGTTGTGGATACTGTTCTGGAGAAGGCCAAGGTTACCGACAAGTCGGTTTCCTATGAAGAAGCGGTCAAACCGGCGGAGGCTCCTGCCGCAGCCGCTTAAGCTTCACCCCTCTAGCACGACCATGAGCCAGCCTTAGTGCTGGCTCATGCGTTTCAGATAGATCATTCCAAGGAGCGACCGCAGGACATGTCCCGCAATCCGTTTATGCAAATGCCTGATATCGAAGCAGCTGGCGGCCTTGTGCCGATGGTCATCGAGCAGTCGGCTCGTGGCGAGCGCGCGTATGACATCTATTCACGTCTGCTCAAGGAGCGTGTGATCTTCCTGGTGGGGCAGGTCGAAGACTACATGGCCAACCTGGTCGTAGCACAGTTGCTGTTCCTGGAAGCCGAGAACCCGGACAAGGACATTCATCTGTACATCAACTCGCCAGGCGGCTCTGTGACTGCAGGGATGTCGATCTATGACACCATGCAATTCATCAAGCCTGACGTTTCCACGATCTGCATCGGCCAGGCCTGCAGCATGGGCGCACTGCTACTGGCGGGCGGCGCTGCCAAAAAGCGCTACTGCCTGCCTCATTCTCGGATGATGATTCACCAGCCGCTGGGTGGTTTCCAGGGGCAAGCGTCCGATATCGAGATTCACGCGCGCGAGATCCTGACGATCCGTGAGCGCTTGAACAAGATCTTGGCCGACCATACTGGCCAGCCGATCGATGTCATCGCGCGCGATACCGATCGCGACAACTTTATGAGCGGTGACGAGGCTGTCAAATATGGTCTCGTAGACCAGGTGTTGAGCCAGCGACAGCTTGCAGTCTGAGCGTAATGGATGCCTGTAACGTTCGTTATGGGCATCCAGCACGCAACGTATCGCCTCGATGGCAGTCTATCTACACGAGGCTCGTGATCCCTTCGCGACATTCAAAACCTGCGATATGTGGCAACCTGCGGGGTTGAAAATACCCGCAATTGCCTTCATCTTGTGTTTCAAGCCTACCGTATTGGATTGATCGATGACTGATACCCGTAACGGCGAGGACAACGGCAAACTGCTTTATTGCTCCTTCTGCGGCAAAAGCCAGCACGAAGTACGCAAATTGATTGCCGGGCCCTCGGTCTTCATCTGTGACGAATGCGTCGACCTGTGCAACGACATCATCCGCGAGGAGGTGCAGGAAGCACAGGCAGAGAGCAATGCGCACAAACTGCCGGCCCCCAAGGAAATCAGCGGCATTCTCGATCAGTACGTCATTGGTCAGGAGCGTGCGAAGAAGGTGCTTGCTGTAGCGGTCTACAACCACTACAAGCGCCTCAACCAGCGCGAAAAGAAAGACGATGTCGAGCTCGGCAAGAGTAACATTCTGCTGATAGGGCCGACTGGCTCGGGCAAGACTTTGCTCGCAGAAACGCTTGCGCGCTTGCTGAACGTTCCGTTCACCATCGCTGATGCGACCACACTGACTGAAGCGGGTTATGTCGGTGAGGATGTTGAGAACATCATTCAGAAGCTTCTGCAAAAGTGCGACTACGATGTGGACAAGGCTCAGATGGGCATCGTTTACATCGATGAGATCGACAAGATTTCTCGCAAGTCGGACAACCCGTCAATCACTCGCGACGTATCGGGTGAGGGCGTGCAGCAGGCGTTGCTGAAACTCATCGAAGGAACGGTAGCGTCCGTACCGCCACAAGGTGGTCGAAAGCATCCGCAGCAGGAGTTCTTGCAGGTCGATACGCGCAACATCCTCTTTATTTGTGGTGGTGCATTCGCGGGCCTGGAAAAGGTGATTCAGAATCGTTCCACGCGTGGCGGCATCGGCTTCAATGCCGAAGTGCGCAGCAAGGAGCTTGGTAAAAAGGTTGGTGAGGCTCTGCGCGAGGTTGAGCCGGACGATTTGGTGAAATTCGGTCTTATCCCGGAATTCGTTGGCCGCCTGCCTGTAATCGCCACGCTCGATGAGCTTGACGAAGCGGCACTCATGCAAATCTTGACCGAGCCGAAGAACGCGTTGACGAAGCAGTACGCCAAGCTTTTCGAAATGGAAGGCGTGGATCTTGAATTCCGCGCGGACGCGCTGAAGGCTGTGGCCAACAAAGCGCTTGAGCGGAAGACTGGTGCTCGTGGGCTTCGTTCGATCCTTGAGGGGATCCTCTTGGATACCATGTACGACATTCCTTCTCAGAATGACGTCAGCAAGGTGGTGATCGACGAAAGCGTTATCGAAGGCACTTCCAAGCCACTGCTCATCTACGAGAGCAGCGAGCCTGCCAAGGCTGCGCCTGACGCATGATCAAAGGGGCCTGACGGCCCCTTTGTATTTCCCGCGCTTGTATTTTGCTGGATGTGCCCGCATCTTGGGTTAATCCACTTTTCCGATCACGACCCCATGGGTCGCAGTAGAGTCGAAACCATGAAGACAACCATCGAACTGCCGCTCCTTCCCCTGCGCGATGTCGTCGTTTACCCGCACATGGTGATTCCGTTGTTCGTTGGGCGTGAGAAGTCCATCGAGGCGCTAGAAGCGGCGATGAGCGGCGACAAGCAGATCCTCCTGCTCGCCCAGCGCAATCCCGCTGACGACGATCCTGGCGAAGATGCGCTCTATCGCATGGGTACCATTGCGACTGTGCTCCAGCTTCTGAAGCTGCCTGATGGCACTGTTAAGGTGCTTGTCGAAGGCGAACAGCGTGGCGCAATGGAGCGTTTCTTCGAAGCCGATGGCCACTGCCGCGCGGAGGTCTCTGTAATAGAGGAGGCTGACGCGGATGAGCGTGAGAGTGAGGTGTTCACCCGTAGCCTGTTGAGCCAGTTCGAGCAGTACGTTCAGCTCGGCAAGAAGATTCCGTCAGAGGTGCTTTCCTCGCTGAACAGCATTGATGAGCCTGGTCGTCTTGTCGATACCATGGCAGCGCACATGGCGCTCAAAATCGACCAGAAGCAGAGCATTCTCGAGATTACCGAGCTGAGTGAACGCGTTGAACACGTGTTGGCTTTACTCGACGCCGAGATCGATCTGTTGCAGGTAGAAAAGCGCATCCGCGGCCGCGTGAAGAAGCAGATGGAGCGCAGCCAGCGTGAGTACTACCTGAATGAGCAGATGAAGGCCATTCAGAAAGAGCTCGGCGATATTGACGAGGGCCATAACGAGGTCGAAGAGCTCAAAAAGCGCATCGAGAAGGCCGGTCTCTCGAAAGAAGCCCATGCCAAGGCAACCGCGGAGCTGAACAAGCTCAAGCAGATGTCTCCAATGTCCGCCGAGGCGACAGTCGTCAGGACGTACATCGATTGGCTTACGAACGTGCCGTGGAAGGCCGAAAGCAAGGTACGTCTGGACCTGTCCAAGGCCGAGGACATCCTTGACGCTGACCATTACGGGCTTGAAGAGGTGAAGGAGCGTATCCTCGAGTACCTTGCCGTCCAAAAGCGTGTGAAAAAGCTGAAGGGCCCTGTCCTTTGCCTTGTGGGGCCGCCTGGCGTCGGCAAGACCTCCCTGGCCGAATCCATCGCAAGCGCAACCAATCGTAAGTTTGTCCGCATGGCCCTGGGTGGTGTGCGTGACGAAGCTGAGATCCGTGGTCATCGTCGCACGTACATCGGATCCATGCCCGGTCGCCTGATTCAGAAGCTGACCAAGGTGGGTACTCGTAATCCACTGTTCCTGCTCGATGAAATCGACAAGATGGCAAGCGATATGCGAGGGGATCCAGCCTCAGCGCTTCTGGAAGTACTTGATCCAGAGCAGAACCACAATTTCAATGATCATTATCTGGAGGTCGATTTCGATCTCTCGGACGTGATGTTCATATGCACCGCAAATTCGATGAACATCCCGGCGCCGCTCATGGATCGTATGGAAATCATACGGTTGCCAGGCTACACCGAAGACGAAAAGGTAAACATTGCCACACGGTATCTGGCTCCCAAGCAAATCGCTGCCAACGGGTTGAAGAAGGGTGAGCTGGAATTCGACGAGCCTGCGATTCGCGACATGATCCGTTACTACACGCGTGAAGCGGGTGTGCGTAGCCTGGAGCGTCAGGTGGCGAAGGTATGCCGCAAGGCGGTCAAGGAACATGCCAAGCAGAAACGCTTCCAGGTGACCGTCACGGCTGAGAATCTCGAACACTATCTAGGGGTGCGAAAATTCCGCTATGGGCTGGCGGAGCAGCAGGATCAGATTGGTCAGGTAACCGGCTTGGCGTGGACCCAGGTTGGCGGAGAGCTCCTGACCATCGAGACCGCTGTAGTGCCTGGAAAGGGCCAGTTGATCAAGACAGGTTCCTTGGGCGATGTCATGGTCGAATCCATGACCGCTGCTCAAACAGTCGTACGTAGTCGAGCCCACGCGCTCGGTATTGCACCGGATTTCCACGAGAAGCGGGACATTCATATCCATATGCCTGAAGGCGCGACGCCAAAGGATGGCCCCAGCGCAGGTATTGGAATGTGCACCGCATTGGTCTCGGCGCTGACCCAGATACCGGTTCGTGCAGATGTTGCGATGACTGGCGAAATTACCTTGCGTGGGCAGGTGCTCGCAATTGGTGGTTTAAAAGAGAAGCTGCTGGCTGCTCATCGTGGTGGGATCAAAACAGTAGTTATTCCTGAAGAAAATGTGCGCGACCTCAAGGAAATACCTGAAAACATCAAACAGGCGCTGACGATAAAACCTGTCAAATGGATTGACGAGGTCCTTCAAATTGCGCTGCAATACGCGCCGGAGCCCTTGCCCGATGCGGCTCCGGAGATTGTAGCGAAGGAAGATAAGCGCGAATCCGAATCCAAGGAGCGGATCAGCACGCATTAGCTGGGTGGCTTCCTTGACCCACTTTCGAGGCCTTGATATAAAGCGGCCCTCGTGTTCTAGAGCCAGCCAGCGGCCACTCTTGCTTGATATTTAGACACTAAGAAATAACTCAACGGAAATAAGGGGACTTAGAGTGAACAAGTCGGAATTGATCGATGCTATTGCCGCATCCGCTGACATCCCGAAAGCTGTTGCCGGCCGTGCGCTGGATGCAGTGATCGAGTCGGTTACTGGTGCACTGAAGGCGGGTGACTCCGTCGTACTGGTAGGTTTCGGTACTTTCGCCGTTAAAGAGCGCGCTGCGCGTACTGGCCGCAACCCGCAGACCGGCAAGCCGATCAGCATCGAAGCAGCCAAGATCCCAGGTTTCAAAGCTGGCAAGGCTCTGAAGGACGCTGTTAACTAAGCGTACCTCGGGCTGTTGCCTGTAGGTGGGGCGATAGTCAGATTCGGCAGAGTCCTTGGGATTGCAACCGAATTCCCACCGTGTGGTATCGAGAAGGCGCATCCCAGGATGCGCCTTTTTTCTATCCAAACTCTATTCGAACGCTGCTGCTTGGCGCATTTCCGCAAGTAGTTCCGGGGGATGAATGCTGCAAAATATCAGGGACAAGTCCCAGGGCTGGATCGCAAAGGCCATCATCGGCCTGATTGTGGTGCTAATGGCTTTCACGGGCTTCGAAGCGATCTTCAACTCGGTGACCCACAATCAGACTGCAGCCGAGGTCAATGGTGAAGAGATCACCATTCCTGAAGTCAACCAGGCTGTCGAGATGCAGCGCCGCCAATTGGCGCAGCAATTGGGGCCAGACTTTGATGCCTCCATGCTGGACGATCGTCTACTGCGTGACACTGCAATCAATGGCTTGATTGACCGTATGTTGCTGCTGCAGGGTGCTCAGAAGGCAGGGTTTGCCTTCTCCGATCCCGCTGTCGACCAATTGATCGTCCAAACGCCCGAATTCCAGGTCAACGGTACGTTTGACGCTGCCCGCTTCGATCAGGTCATCGGCCAAATGGGCTACAGCCGGCTTCAGTTCCGCGACTTGCTTCAAAAGGAAATGCTGGTCGCGCAGTTGCGTGCGGGCGTATCAGGTACCAGCTTTGTCACCGATCAGGATGTTGCGGCCTTCGCAGCCCTGGAGCGACAAACTCGTGACTTCGCTACCCGGAGATTCTCGGCCAACCCCGCTTCTGTCGTGGTAGCCGACGACGAGATCAAGGCCGTCTACGACAAGGATCCGGCGCGCTTCATGAGTCCGGAGCAGGTCGTCCTCGAGTACATCGAGCTGAAGAAGCAAGCGTTCATGGACCAGATTGACGTGACGGACGAGGAGCTTCGATCTCAATACGCCAAGGACACTGCGAACCAGTCAGAGCGTCGTCGTGCTTCCCACATCCTCATCGAAGTGAATGACAAGCAAGATGACGCCCAGGCAAAGGCAACGATTGAAAAGCTGCGCGATCGGTTGAACAACGGCGAGGATTTCGCTGCGGTCGCCAAAGAGGCTTCGCAAGATCCAGGATCTGCGCCTGAAGGCGGCGATCTGGGTTACGCGGGCCAGGGTGTATACGACCCTGCTTTCGAAAAAGCGCTGTACGCACTGAAAGACGGTGAGATCTCTCAGCCTGTTCGCACGGAATTTGGCTGGCATCTCATCAAGCTCACTGGTGTTCAGGCTGCGGATCTGCCTTCGTTCGAAAGCATGAAAGCGAAGTTGGCCGAGGAGGTCAAAGCACAGCGTGCCGATGTTCGCTTTGTGGAGGCGAGCAAGACGCTGGAAAATTCGGCGTTTGAATCAGCTGACCTGGCTCAACCGGCGGAGGAGCTTGGCCTGAAGATCCAGACTTCGGGTCCTGTTGGGCGTGAGGGCGGTGAAGGCATAACTGCAAACCGTCAGGTCATGCAGGCCGCGTTCAGCCAAGAGGTTCTGGACGAGCGTGCAAACAGCCCTGTATTGGAGCTTGATCCCGAAACAGCGGTTGTAGTTCGGGTAAAAGAACATCGCAAGCCCGAGCAGTTGCCACTGGACAAGGTCCGCGATCAAATTCGGGCGCAGCTGGTACAGCAGAAGGCTAGCGAGCAGGCGCGGAGTGAGGGCGAGAAGCTGATAAGCGACTTTGAGAATAATCCAGCCGAAGAGCATGGCGCTGGCTGGCAAGTCGTCGAAGCTGCTGACCGCAATCAGGATGGTAGCGAGCCTGCAGTGCTCCAACAGGCTTTCAGGATGCCGAAGCCTACGGAAGGCAAGCCTCGAATGGCTGGCGTCGCACTGAACAATGGCGACTTCGTTGTCGTTCGGCTCGACGGTGTCAACGTGCCTGAGCAAACCCTTAGCGATGAGGAGAAGGCCAATTACCGGCGTTTCCTGGCATCCCGAGCCGGGCAGCAGGACTTTTTCGCTTACCGCGAAATGTTGCGCGAGACCGCAGACATCGAGCGTAAGTAAGTCCGAATGGAGGGCTCTCTCTCACGAAGAGCGCTTCATTAAAAAAACGCCGCCATCTTTCGATGGCGGCGTTTTTGTTTCGGACGTATAAGCTCGATCAATCTTCGCTGAGATTGCCCATTGCGGTGGTATTGAAGCCACCGTCAACGTACAGGATCTCGCCACTGATGCCCGATGCCAGATCCGAGCAAAGAAAAGCGCCAGCGTTACCTACTTCGTCAATGGTGACGTTTCGACGCAGCGGCGTTTGCGCCTCGTTGGCAGCCAGCATCTTGCGGAAGCTCTTGATGCCAGATGCGGCCAATGTGCGGATCGGGCCTGCGGATACCGCGTTCACGCGCGTCCCTTCTGGGCCAAGGCTGGATGCAAGGTAGCGAACGCCTGCCTCAAGGCTGGCTTTCGCCATTCCCATCACATTGTAGTTAGGCATGGTGCGCTCGGCGCCAAGGTAGGAGAGCGTAAGCAGGCTACCGTTGCGACCCTTCATCATTTCGCGACCCGCCTTTGCCAGTGCGACAAAGCTGTAGGCGCTAATGTCATGAGCGATCTTGAAACCATCGCGAGTGGTGACTTCGGTGAAATCTCCGTCGAGCTGATCGCCCGGCGCGAAACCTACCGAGTGTACGATCACGTCCAGGCCATCCCACTTCTTGCTGAGCGCGTCAAATACGGCTTCGATTTGCGCATCGTCAGCGACATCGCAGGGGAAGCATAGGTCGGCGTTGGAGCCCCAGCCAGCAGCGAACTCTTCAACGCGGCCTTTGAGCTTATCGTTCTGGTAGGTGAAAGCTAGTTCGGCGCCTTCCCGGTGCATGGCAGCAGCGATACCGGACGCGATGGAGAGTTTGCTGGCTACACCGACGATCAGTACGCGCTTACCGGCGAGAAAACCCATGTTCTATTCCTCTTCTAGTGTAAAGGCGACGGCTGTGTAGCCACGAAGGCGGCTTCCAGCAGCTGTCGCGTGTAGGCATCCTGCGGTGCGGTGAATACCGCCTCGGCAGGGCCCTGTTCAACGACCACGCCCTGTTTCATCACCAGAAGATGATGGCTCAGGGCGCGGACGACAGCCAAATCGTGGCTGATGAATAAATAAGCGAGATTGTGCCGTGCCTGCAGTGTCCGAAGCAATTCCACGACCTGTTTCTGAACGGTGCGATCCAGGGCGGAGGTTGGTTCGTCGAGTACGATCAACGCAGGCTTGAGTACGAGCGCGCGCGCGATTGCGATTCGTTGTCGCTGGCCGCCAGAAAACTCATGCGGGTAACGATGGCGAGCGTCCGGATCGAGTCCAACCTCTTCGAGCACCTCGATAATGGCGGCTTCCTGGGTCTGCGGGGAGCCAATGTCGTGGATTCTAAGCCCTTCGCCGATGATCTCGGAAACCGACATTCGAGGGCTGAGGCTTCCATATGGATCCTGGAATACGACCTGCATCTGCCGCCGATAAGGTCTGACCTGCTTTTGAGAAAGCCCTTGAAGTTCCTGGGTGCGGTAGCGTATGGAACCGTCGCTCTGTAGTAATCGTAGAATCGCAAGTCCGAGTGTCGACTTACCGGAGCCACTTTCACCAACAATGCCCAGCGTTTGTCCTGCCTTGAGGGTGAGGTCAATCCCGTCGACGGCTTTGATATGGTCCACCGTGCGCTTGAAAAGGCCTTTCTTGACCGGGAACCACACTTTCAGCTTGTCCACCTGAAGAAGCGTGTCCTCTGATACAGGCGGAACTGGTTGCCCTGTGGGCTCGGCTGCAAGCAATTGCTGTGTGTACGCATGCTGAGGCGACGCGAAGAGCTTCTCGACGTCAGCTTCTTCGACAATGCGGCCACTTTTCATCACGCATACCCGCTGAGCGATTCGCCTCACCAGATTGAGGTCATGACTGATGAGCAGCAGGGACATGCCCAAACGGGCCTGTAGCGACCGAAGCAGCTCCAGTATGGTCTGTTGGACCGTTACATCCAGCGCAGTCGTCGGTTCATCTGCAATGAGCAGTTCGGGTTCATTTGCCAGGGCCATCGCGATCATCACTCGTTGGCGCTGGCCGCCAGACAGCTCATGTGGAAACGCGCGCAATCGATTTGCCGGGTCGCGGATACCAACCATCTCCAAAAGCTCGGTTGCCCGAGCAACGGCCAGCTGGTCGCGCAGCCCTCGGTGCAGGGCCAGTACTTCCATGATCTGCTTGCCTACCGTATGCAACGGGTTGAGCGAAGTCATCGGTTCCTGGAAGATCATTGCGATGCGATTGCCACGTACCTGGCGAATTGTGCGCTCTGAAGCCGTCAACAGATCCTTGCCGTCATACCGTACGGTTCCGCTTGGATGACTGGCGATCGGGTAGGGCAGTAGCCGAAGGATCGAATGCGCCGTCACCGATTTCCCTGAACCACTTTCACCGACCAGCGCGAGTGTTTCGCCGCGCTTGATCGTGAAGTCAACGTGTTCTACGGCCTGTACCTCGGCTCCGTCCTGCTTGAACACAACGGACAGATCGCGAACCTCGAGTAGCGTATCCCGTTCGTTCATGTCACTTCCTCGGGTCGAATGCATCGCGGGCAGCCTCGCCGATAAATACGAGCAGCGTAAGCATCATGCCCAGGACGATGAAAGCCGTCATGCCAAGCCACGGCGCACGCAGATTCTCCTTGCCTTGGGCGACGAGCTCGCCAAGGGAGGGTGAGCCTGGTGGGAGACCGAAGCCGAGAAAATCCAGCGCGGTCAGCGTGCCGATGGCGGTAGTGAGGATGAAAGGCATGAATGTCAGCGTCGACACCATGGCGTTGGGTAGGATATGCCGGAACATGATGGCCCGGCCTTTCATGCCAAGCGCGCGCGCGGCTCTGACATATTCCAAATTCCGACCACGCAGGAATTCGGCTCGGACGACGTCTACCAGCGTCATCCAGGAGAACCGCAGCATAAGGCCAAGTAAC
>ERZ1023508.317-NODE-317-length-15701-cov-53.109037_pt1 | contig 15701 bp, 15 predicted proteins | sample MGYA00380548_ERZ1023508 | MGnify/ENA primary metagenome ERZ1023508 (study PRJEB33173, sample SAMEA4830311) | metagenome | study: EMG produced TPA metagenomics assembly of the PRJEB25223 data set...
CATATTCATTTCGGGCATGTTCATTTCAGAACGTCCCATGTAGTAATAAGGGTAAAATCAATGTACTACATTGGGATAAACTTCTTATTACTAAAAAAGGAGCTTTGTATCATTTCAACAGCCTACTATCTTCTTATTTATTAGATAAACTTATTCTCATATAACAAGTAAAGTACTAACCATAATAATTTCAATGACTTATTTTGTTTGATTAGGGCGTACCTAAAGTTAACTTAAAATAATATTGATTAATTAAATATTTTAAACGATAATAAAAATAAATTATTAATTAAGGAGATATAAAATGTGTATTTCTAATAAAGGTTCACAATGGAGAAAGTGGGACTTACATTTACACTCTTGTTATAGTTGGTTAAATAATAAATTTCCCAGTCTGGAAAATGGTAAAAAAGATGAAGATGCTTTTGTAGAGGCTATTTTGACAAGTGGTTTAAACGCTATAGGTTTAACAAACTATTTCAATTTTTCAGAGGCAGACTTTAATTTAAAAAGAAGATTAGAAGATGCAGGTATAAAAACATTTTTAAATCTTGAATTACGTTTAAAGGATATAAATCAAGAAGGTGATTTATTTGATTACCACATTATTTTCTCAGATGAATTAGACGATAAAATTATTCAAACCTTCTTAGTCAAATTAGAAATTGGATTAGGTAATAAAGAAAATTCTGCACATAATTTAGAAAGTAAGAAAGAAATAAATAAAGCTTTTGTATCATTTGATAAGCTTAATGCAACTTTACAAGATCCTTCTTTGAATCTTGAAGGTAAATATATTACTGGCTTTCTATCTAGAGGACACGGTAATGCTAGAAATGAACAAAATAGTAGAAAGGGAGAAGGGATTTATGAAGATATAACTAGGAAAAGTAACGTTATAATACATTCGTCTGATGAATATGACAATAAAATGAAAGATCGAGAATATTGGTTAAATCATAATGAATATGTTCGTCCTTTGTTAATAGGAAGTGATGCTCATAATTTAGAAGAAATCGGAAGAAAATTTAGTTGGATTAAAGGTGACTTGTCATTTACAGGATTAAAGCAAATTTTATATGAACCTAAACACAGAATAAATTTAAATGTAGAATACCCTGATGATAAACCCGACTATTTAGTAATAAGTAAGATTGAAGTTGGGGATACTATAATTTACTTAAATGAAAATTTAAATGCTATCATTGGTGGAAGAAGCACAGGAAAATCCACCTTATTGAATTCAATAGCAAAATACTATCATTCGGAAAATTTCGAAGAAGATAGAATGCATACCTTTGAAGAAAACCTATCAATCACTTGGAAAGACAATAGTGATGATTCTAATAAAGAGGTTGAATTTATACCTCAAGAGCATATGGTTAAGCTATCTCACAATGTAGAATCTTTTAATAAGTTGGTTCAAAATATTATAAAAAGTAAAGGATTAGATAAAGAAATTGATCTTTATGAAAAATCAGTTAAGGAGACCAAAGAACGAATTTTTGAACTACTAGATACATATTGGAATTCTAGAAAAAACCTTGAAGAACTGATAAAACCAGAAGGAAGTTTAGAAGGAATTCAAAATCAAATCAATATTCTTCAAAAAAAAGAAGATGACTTAAAGAATGATGGAGAATTATCTTCAGTTGAATGGGAAGAATATAAAAAGTTAGAGTCTCTTATTGTAAATGCAAAAAGAAATCAATCTATACTAAACAATGATATTAGTGAATTAAAGAAATTGAGTACAGAAAATATTTTAAAAGGAATTACTTTAGAAAATTTAAGTAGTTCTACAAATGAAGATATAAAAAATTACTATTCTAAATTAAACAATAGAGTAAGTAAAATTTGGAACAATAAGATTGAAAAAAATATAAATAATATGATTGAGCAAAAAGAATCTTTAAAAAAAGTAATTTCTGAATCAGAAAACTCTTCTAACTATATAAAAGGACAGAAGGATATTAAAAATAATAGAGAGTTAAGTATTATTTCAAGCAAAAAAGAACAAGAACAGCAAAACTTACAAAACTTTCATGATTATTTAGCAAAGAAAGAAAAAGCAGAAAATTATATGTCTGAATTAGAAGAAAAAATAATCAGTGAATTTAATAATTACTCTATATCAAAAAATCATTTAGAGAATAGTTTTATTATTGAAGAAAAAGATTTACAAATCAAAATAGAATTTTATCAAAAAGATATTGAAGAAGAAATTTTTTATCTCCATAAAACTAATCAATTTAATAGAAACTTTATTAATAGGCTTCATAATAACTTGGAATCTACTATTTCTACAGTGTTTTCTGAAAATAAATTTAAATTCAACCAAAATAAGGATATAACTACTTTTATTAATGATCTCTTTTTAAATAATTGGTATGCTTTTAATTTTAGAATTATGTACCAAAATGATGAGTTCCAGAAAATGTCTCAGGGTAAAAAGGCTTTTGTTATCTTAAAACTACTATTAGAATTTAGTAATAATAAAAAACCTGTATTAATAGATCAACCAGAAGATAGCTTAGATAATAGAGCCATATACAACGAGTTAACCTCTTATCTAATAGAAAAGAAAAAAGAAAGACAAATTATACTTGTTACCCACAATCCTAATATCGTCGTTGGGGCAGATGCTGAAAATGTTATAGTAGCTAACCAACATAGTATACAAACGCCAAACAAAAACAATAAAAATTTTGATTATATGAATGGTGCATTAGAAAATAGCTTTAATCGAACTAGTTCATTAAAATTCACTTTACAATCAAAAGGTATCAGAGAACATGCATATGAAATACTTGAAGGTGGTAAAGAAGCTTTTGAAAAAAGAGAAAGAAAGTATAATTCTTAAATGTTTTTTGCATTCCTCTACTAACCAGTGTTATAATTGAGATAATAAGAGCTTCGTGCATTATATGCACCAATCCCCTCACTACTCGCAATAGTGAGGGGATTTTTAGGTGTTGGCTAATATCGCCTATTTTTTCTTATTGTTACGTGTACGTAGCCAATGCGTAAATAACGCAACAATACAACCACTGATGACTGTGGTCGTGATGTGAACAAGAGCTTCGACCATCTGATATGCACCTCCTCTCTGCGTCTAAATTGACGCCTGAGAGATAGGCGACCTATATATTATATCATCTCTGAATAAGGGATTTCCGATAAGTCATTTTATGTTTAAATAAATATCAAAAAGTAACAATAGCAACCTTGATTTTAATAAAATATAAGTACCTTCAAATTTTTTAAATTATTCAAGCTAATATATATAAGTGCCTATCCCTATTTAAAAAAACGTTATTCTATATAGTATCAAGACAAGAAGAAGCTCGTTTTCAATTCGTTTCTTAAACCTAAAAATTGGAGGATAATATATGATTTTTATAAGCGCATGTTTAGTCGGCCAAAATGTTAGATATGACGGAGGAAATAAACTCAACAATAACTTAAAAAAATTGGTAGATAAAGGTATAGCAAAACCAATATGTCCTGAAATATTAGGTGGATTATCAACACCAAGAAATCCTGCAGAAATTGTAGGAGGAGATGGTTTCGATGTTTTAGAAAATAGAGCCAAAATTATAGATAGTCAAGGGAACGACGTTACAAAAGAATATATAAACGGAGCAATGAAGGCATTAGATACTTGTCAAAAAATAAATTGCGAAACATTAATACTAAAATCCGACAGTCCAACTTGTAGCACGGAACATATTTACACAGGCGAATTTAACGGAGAAAAAAAACGTGGAGTTGGAGTATTTTCAGCACTGCTGATAAAAAATGGAATAAAAGTTTATAACGAAAAAAACTATAATATTTAAAAGTTTTATACCAACTTTAACGAGGATATTTAGACCAAACTTTATATTTATATATGCTTTTTAAAACGCAAATATGAGCAAAATAAAGATCATTCTTTCTCTCAGTTTGTTAACATTAAGGCAAAAAGGAGTAATGAAAAATGAATATCATAGTCTATTGTGGAGCAAGCAAGGGAAACAAAAAAGAATACGAAAATAGTGCAATTCAATTAGGCGAATGGATAGCTAAAAATAATCACACTCTAGTTTTTGGTGGAGGAAACGCAGGACTAATGGGAATAATTGCAAATACTGTAATACATAATAATGGAAGAACAATTGGTGTAATGCCTACGTTTTTACAACAAAGAGAATTAGCACATGATAAATTAGACGAACTGATAATCGTGGAAAGTATGTCTGAAAGAAAAGAAGTTATTTTGAGAAAAGGTGACGTATGCATAGCACTTCCTGGAGGACCAGGAACTTTAGAAGAAATAACTGAAGTTGTATCGTGGGCAAGAGTTGGGCAAAACAATAATCCATGTATCTTTTTCAATACAAATAATTATTATTCTCTTATCGAACAATTCTATGATCAAATGGTTTCAAACGAGTTTTTAACTCAAGAAGATAGAGATAAAATACTATTTTCAAAATCATTCCAAGAAATTGAAGAATTTATAAAAAACTATAAAGCACCCAAAGTAAGAACTTATTAATCAACATTGCTTTATTGATGTTGAGCCTCCAAACCCTTAACAAGCCCAAAACTTGTCGAATGGTCTGCTTAATAGCTCTCGCTATGCAGACATTCGTCGATAATATTTGATATTATTATTCATAAATAGAAATGCTTCCTTTAAACTAATAAAAATATTTTGCAATATCTTTATATATAACTTGTAAATGACACCCCCCAACTAATTTGATAGTTGGGGGGTGTCTAAATATTAAAGATTATTTTTTAGAATTCAATACATTTAGGTTATTTACATGCGGATAACTCGGTTTCCAATTTTCATTATTAAAACGGTTATCTATATATTTTTGTTGTTTGTCACTAAATTTTTCGTTTGAAATTATAAAATAGTTTCCTGTATTAATTGTAGCCTCATTTAAATATCTTGTTTTATTAGATTTTAATATTACCTGCAAATCTTCTGAACGATTTATACTGTCGTGTTGAAATACTATACAAATTCTTGGTGCTATAGGTAACATTATTTGTTTCCAATTATCAGTTCCAATTACTGGATTATCACTTGTTAATAAATTATCTATACTCATTGCTATATGAAAATTCATATTATTATTTTTTGTAAAAAATTTTAATACTTTTTCCAGTTTATTTTCTTCTTTTAAAACCTTATTGAACCTATTTATTTTTTCTTTATTTTCCTCTATTTCTTTTAAATCTAGAGGTTTTTTTCTTGGATTATAAGAAAACATATTTTCAAATAAATTAACAAAAAGAATTCTTCCAGCATCAGTACGTAAATATTGCAACCATAGATATTGAAATAATTCTTGTTGATCTTCTTTTGATACTGAAAAATTATTTGTCATACAGTTATTTATAATGTCATCGATGATAGGTTCTATTTTTGATTCATACTTTCCTAATTTTTGTTCTAAAACATTATCAACTTGATCATCACTTTCATAGGTATAAGTTGAGGCGCATATTTTTTCATAATTCATACGCTCTATTTTGTCACCTTGTCTTATATATACAAAGACTTTTTTATCATCGTTAGCAAAATATTTTAAAAGGCATCTTGGATAATAATGTTGTTTTTTTGTAACCATAGCAACACCCCGTATTATTTATCTTGTATTTCGTTTGTATTCTTAGATTATATTATATGAACAATAAAATAATAATAATATTGTTTTCATTTCTAATCATACATATATTTGTTGTGTTTAAACCAAAATCAATGTACTACATTGGGATAAACTTCTTATTACTAAAAAAGGAGCTTTGTATCATTTCAACAGCCTACTATCTTCTTATTTATTAGATAAACTTATTCTCATATAACAAGTAAAGTACTAACCACAATAATTTCAATGACTTATTTTGTTTGATTAGGGCGTACCCAAAATATATTGTAGTAATTAAACTATTCTTAAATGTTAAACTATTAAAACTATCATAATATATGATAAAAGTAATCTATTCATATATTCAATCTTTAATTAAATGCATGAATTTTCCAATATATGAAAAGTTTTATTATTAGTATCAAGCTTGGCAAATGCTCCAAAAGGTATAATACACTTTGGTTCATTATGGCCAAAACTAGCGTTATAAAATATAGGTGTATTATAAATTTTCCATTCTCTAGCCATTTTCTTCCATATATCTTTATATTCGTCATAATTGATATTGTTTTGAGGTTTTCCGATAATTATCCCTGATACCGCATTTAATATTCCCATATATCCTAAAGTACGTATGTGTTGTTCCAATAGCCAAAGTGGAGATTGATCTTCTGAATTTTCTAGGAATAAAATTTTGTTTTTAAAAAATTCTACTGTTGGAAATAAATCGGTTCCTCGTAAATTATTTAATGACTCCATACATCCACCTATTAAATTTCCATGGGCAACTCCTCTACCATTTATTATTTCATAGTCAGAATTTTTTATTAAAGGTCTTTCTATATTTTTGTTTTTTTCTTCCCACATTAAACCAAATTTTCTTATATAATTTGAAGTTTCTATAGAACCTATTGTTTTGTTTGAAAAAAGACTTTTATTAATATTATCAATAGTATAATTATCCATATGTAGATTTTCAGCGAAATCGGTCAGTACTGCAGGCCCATAAAAAGACATAACTTTAGATTTTAAAAACTTTAAATGTATAGCAGTAGAGTCTGAATATCCCATGAAAATTTTAGGGTTATTATTAATTATATTTTCATCTAAGTAAGGAACGATTCGTAGTGAATCCTTTCCACCAATAAAGCTGATTAAAGCTTTTATATTTTTATCTAATAAAGCTTCATGTATATCTTCAGCTCTTTTTTCAGGATGATTATATAAATAATCTATACCTTTCAAAGAATTTTTCATAACTTTAGTTTTTAAATTAAAGTTTTTTTGTAATCTTTCTATCCCCATATTAGTACGATATAAAATATCTTTTTCTCCAGCTAGACCAGCCGATGGAGAAATAAGAGCAACAGTATCTCCAGGAACTAATTTTTTGGGCTTTTTTAGAATCATAATATAAAACCTCCAATTTATTATTTAATAAGCATTAAAAAATGTTATACTTTAATATGTCGGAAAAATCAGAATACTCTATTCATTATTTAATTATGAATTTAACTTTAACAGAATACAAAATATTGATAAATTCTTTTAATTTTTTATGATTGAATAGTTAAATATAACAAAAGGGGATGAACTTATGCTTTATAATGAATTTAATCAACCAATAGGTTCAGAAATAAAGAATTATAATATACCACTTCTTCCAAATATTTCAAAGCTAAAAGGTAATTTTGTGAAATTAGAAAAATTGGATGAAAAACATATCACTCACTTATTTAATCACTTTAGCCAAAAAGAAGAATGGTCTAATTGGACATATTTATCTGCTGAACCGCTAACAGATATAAAATTTTTTGAAGAATATATTCGAAATTATATAAATTCGAGTGAAATGTTCTTTTTTGCGATTGTTAATAATACTACGGATGAAGCATTGGGTATTATGGCATTGATGAATATTGATGTAAAAAATAGCTCTATAGAAGTTGGTCATATACAATATTCAAATGATTTGAAATGTACAAGAATGGCTACTGAAGCCCAATTTCTTCTGATGGAGTATGTTTTTGATACTTTAGGATATAGAAGATACGAATGGAAATGTGATAATTTAAATGCTCCATCCAAAAAGAGTGCTAAACGTCTTGGTTTTGTTTATGAAGGAACTTTTAGACAACACAGAATTTATAAGAATAGAAATAGGGACACAAGTTGGTTTTCTATTTTAGATAAAGAATGGCCTAGGTTAAAAAGAGGTTACAAATTATGGTTGGATTTATCTAATTTTGATGAAAAAGGATTTCAAAAAAATAAATTGACTTTTGATAGATGAAAATTGTATTTTCATAAGGAGTAGCTAGCAAAGCTAATAGATTCTATTGCAAAGTTAATTTTATAGTATCAAAGAAATTTAATAATTCTAATTATAGAGTTACACTTACATTTTTTATGTTTTTGCATTCCTATCTACTATAGTGTTATAATGTAATTAACAAATAGAGTGTTTACATGGTAAACACCGAGCCTGATAACTATGTCAGTAGTTATCGGGCTCTTTTTAGGTGTATTGGTTATGTCGCCGTCAGATTATTTATCACGTTTATTTAACCAATGTGAAAATAACGTGATTATAACTCCTACTATAATAGGCGCTATAAGTGCTACAAATAGAGTGTTTAACATGGTGTCACCTCCTTCCATGTTAGTTAAAACACGGAAGTAAAACGACGACTTTTATATTATACCATCTGTTAATCTACAAGCATATGCACTTCCGATAAGTAATTTTATATAACGCTAGTTTTACTTATAGTTTTTCATCACTCCACCCAAGAAAACCATCTTTAACTTTTATTGTAAACTTTCCACTCTAGAAAGTACTAATTTCATAATAGAAGATGCCTCCACTTTCTCGAATGAATTTGATATCATTTCCGTATTTTTTGATAACATAATTGTCTGCATCTGTTCTTTTAGACATTTAAGACCACTCCTTCATTTTATAAAAATACCTCTTTTATCATCTAACCAAAAATTAAATGTAAGATGTTTTTCACAATTATCAAACTAACTACAATAACAATAAAACTTGATATCTTATTTAAAATTATTATATATTTTCCAGTTTGATCTATAGATCCTAAAATCTTCCCTAATACAGCTAATAAAATAAACCATATCCATGAAATCATAATAGTAGAAATACTGAATAAGAATTTTTCTGAACCTGAATAAACAGAAGCGCTTGTTCCAATTACTCCTACTGTGTCCATGATTGCATGAGGATTTAATAGTGATACAGATATAGCAAAGCCAATTTGCTTTTTAGCACTCATAGAGTCATGATTTTCTAAATTATTAGGTTTTTCATTCCATAATGACCACGCCATATATAATAAAAACATAAGGCCTATAATATATATAACTAATTGCAACGTAGGTAAAGACATTAAAATCAATGAAACGCCTAAAACTGCAATTGTTATTAAAAATGTATCGCATAGTCCAGCTGTTATTATGACTGGTAAAACTTTTGTAAATTTCTTTTGATTAGCTCCTTGATTAAATACAAAAACATTCTGTGCTCCTAACGGTAGAATTAGACCTAACGCTAATAAAACACCATGTACGATTGGTTGCAACATAATACTAACTCTCTTTCATTTTACTATTGGGTGTACAAATATCTTTTACCACACTATAAAATCCTGGTAATGTAGTTTTGAAAAATCCTGTGCAATGATGTGCTTCTCTATATTTTTTATCTTGCATCAAAATAGAGTATGCCTTTTTTAAATTATAGTGCGGAATAGCTGGGAATAAATGATGTACCAAGTGATAATTATCATGATGTGGGTGAAATAAAAATATTGTCCAAGGCATACCAAACGTATTTCTACTTGCTGTTAATTCAGTATCATTGTTTAATCCTGAATGTTCTGCCATTTCTGCCCAGTAACGAATAATTTGAAAAGTTGTAAGAAGTGGTACAAACCAAAAGATAATAAGGTAAAACCAAAAATTAAATACTATAGATGTTGATATCAAAACCAACCATAAAATATTTCTAGTCCAAAGTTCTGACTTAGGTATGTCCTTACTATAAAGGTTAGCTGATACCGTACCTAGTATATACTTTGGCACATGAAACAGTAATAACACCTTTATAATGTGATCTTTTATAAATTTATTGATGTTTTCCTGTAGCTTATCTAGTCCAACAATACGATATCTTTTTGTATCAGGATCATTTTCTTCATCCCATAAATTCCTATGATGTTGAAAGTGAGAATTACAATATGTAGTAAAACTTGTAAAAATGGGGAATGCTATAAAAATACAAGTAATCCACTTATTATAAAATTTATTCGTAAATAATGAACGATGGCATGCTTCGTGCATTAAATTGTCAAAAGCTCGCATTCGACTTCCAAAAATAACCAACCAATCAAAAAGTAAAGCAAAAATATTATGATAGTTATCTTTTTTCATCAAAGGTTTTAATTCTTTTTTGATTTCTTTAGAAAAAACTGCTTTTTCTAATTTCAGTGACATCATAACCCCTCCTTTGGATTGTATGTTATAATAATCTGAAATTTAAAAAAACTACCAGATTAAAGATAAAATTCCAACCAGATTTAAGGAGAAGAAGTATGGGAAATTTTCAATACAAAATGATAATAGATGATATTATTAATAAGATTAACAATGGCGAATTATCATCAGGAGATAAATTACCATCTCAAAGAGAAATTTCTCAATATTATAATGTGAATAGATCTACAGTTATACAGTCATTAGATATTTTGAAAAGTTATGGCATTTTGGAAACTATTGAAAAAAAAGGCGTTTATGTATCTCAATATAAATGGAATGCTTATATTACAAGTAATATTCATTGGCAAAATTATATAGGGAACAGCATGTCTAAAAGCAACCAATTTTATATTCAAAGAATCAATGAATTAGAATTCAATCCTAATATTATACGTCTAGGTACCGGCGAGTTATCTCCAAAGTTAATTCCAAATCATTTGTTCAAAGAAATAATATCAAACAGTATTAGTGACTCTATACAAACGAATTATGAGGAACCAAAAGGAAAATTAAGTCTTAGATTAGAAGTAGTAAATTATATGAAAAAAAGGGGAGTCATATGTGATGTGGATAACATATGTATCACTTCAGGTGCTGTTCAAGGATTAAAACTAATAGCTGATGGATTATTAGTTCCTCAATCTAAAATTATTATTGAAACACCTTCTTATATTAATTCCATACGTACTTGGCATAATATCAAATCGAAAATGATCCCTTTATCAATCAACTATATAAAGCGAAATATTAATAATATATTTAAAATAAGTAGTAACTACAAAAACAGCATATTTTATTGTATACCTACTTTACACAATCCTACTCAAAATACTTATACTAAAGAAGAAAAGCAAAAAATTATAGATCAATGTCAAAAAAACGGAATACCTATTGTTGAAGATAGTATATATTCTGATTTATGGTTTGATGAAAAAAGACCGATGCCCATGAAATCTTTGAAAAATAGTGACAATGTTTTATATTTAGGAAGTTTATCTAAAACGGTAAGTCCTGGTCTGCGTATTGGATGGATAGTAGCAGATAAAAATGTAATTAATCACTTATCTGATTTAAAAATGCAGAATGACTATGGTGCTAGTTCTATATCACAATATATTGCCACAAAATGGCTAAATACTTATCATGAAAAACATATATCTGAATTAAAATTAGAATTAAAAAAACGTAAAGATATATTTATAGACGCCCTAAAAACTCATTTATCTATGTATGGTAGTTGGAATGATCCTAGTGGATCATTTTATATTTGGTTTGAGTTCTCTATATCAATAAACGTAAAAAAATTGTTTAATGAATCTATAAAAGAAAATATACTTATACATCCTGGAGAAATATATGATTCTAACTACAAAAACTACATTCGATTTTCTTACTCATACATTGATGAGAATGATATTAATAGAAGTTTAAAAAAATTAAGTAATATTATTAAAAAAATTAGAAATTGATTCCTAAGAACTTTCTTTACTTTGCATTCCTCTACTAACCAGTGTTATAATTTGATTAACAAATAGTGTACTAACATGATAAACACCGAGCCCGATAACTACTGCGAATAGTTATCGGGCTCTTTTGGTGTATTAGCTATATGTCGTCGCTAAATTACTTTTCACGATTATTCAGCCAATGAGAAAATAACGTGAGTATAACCCCTACTATGATAGGAGCTATAATAGTTACAAATAGTGTACTGAACATGATGTCACCTCCTTCCATGCTAAATACAGCACAGAAGTGAACGACGACTTTTGTATTATATCATTTCTAATAATTGAGTTACAGATAACTTCCGATAAGTCATTTTATGTCTAAATAAACATCAAAAACTAACAATAACAACCTTGTTTTTAGTAAATATAGATATCTTCAAATTTTTTAAATCATTCAAGTTAATATATAAGTATCTATCTCTATTAAAAAAAGAACATTATTCCTATATAATATCAAGACAAGAAGAAACTCGTTTTCAACTCGTTTCAAAAAACAAATAAAGAGGTCTCTTATGTTTAATATCCAAGATCAAAATTACGCTAAAAGAACTATAAAAATATTCACATTCACAATAATTATTTTCTTAATCACTTTAACTCTAGCCATTATTTTTAGCCCGTCACTTGAAACTTTTAAAAATATGACAAACGGACAACACGGAAACATTTCTAAAACAAATGGTTTAATAAAACTTTGGCAATATATTATAAACAATGGTTTTAAAGTACCATTTCAAATGTTAATACTTTCTTTAATTCCAATCCCATTTTTATACTTTTTAAATTTACTATCTACAACAATAATTACAGGAATAGCATTTGGTTTTGCAATCCATTTTGATTTAAATAAAGGTCTACTCATGGTTTTATCTTCGATACCACATACAATAATCGAATTATTAGCAATGTGTTTTGTTATCAGTGGTTTATATAAATTAAATAAAACAATCATTAGAAAAATAAGTAATCTTTTTAGAAAAAATAAAAAACAAAACTTTTCGTTTAAGTTAGCTTTCAGTAATTTACTCAAAATATATTCTCTAATCGCTTTACCTTTATATATACTCGCAGCATTGTTAGAGACATACCTTACAAATTTTATATATAACTTATTTACCTAACATCAATGTTGCTTTATTCCAATTGCTTTATTGACGTTGAGCCTCGGAACCCTTAACAAACCCAAAACTTGTCGAATGGTCGGCTTAATAGCTCACGCTATTCCAACATTCGTCTGTAAGTTTAGTTAAGGGTTCTTCTCAACTTCAATAAATTTTCTAGGCATAAATGCATGTTCTATTTTTTTCTTTTCAAATTATATTGTTTTATATATTCTTTAGTTTCATCGCTACAGTTAAAGCATAAAAAATAAACTACAATCCCAATCGGGATACCTAATAATGGCGTTGTAAACATACTTGCTATAACAATTGAGAGAATTAACAAAGTTAAATCATCCCAACCCCATTTTTTATTTAAAATATAATTCCATATTTGTTTAATCGACATAAAATAAGCCACTCCTTTTAAAAAACTTTATCTTAAAAGCTATTTACAATTTTAAAAAAAGGAAATTATTTCTTATAGTATCAAGACAAGAAGAAACTCGTTTTCAACCCGTTTCATTCAAACCCAAATCTTCAAGTATATTTCTAATCATTTTATCTTTAGAAACATCTTCTTTTATAGCTTTTTCATTCTCCAAACCAATAAAATCTTTAGGCGTAAACCAAGATTTCATTTCCATTTCTCCAAAATCAGTAACTCCCTTAGATTCATGTCTTTTTAAAGTTTCTTCAAAAGATAAATCATAATAATAAGCTAATACTTTATCTGCTTGTTTCAATGAATTTCTCAACATAATACCATATTTATTTTCAGCTAAAATCCCCTCCAAAATTACATAGTCACAATTAGAAATACCATAACTTAATATATTTTCTATAAGACCAATCGCTAAATTATTAGGTCTATCTTTAACATTAAGCATTTCTCTCCTTACATTATCTTGAGAAATCAAAAGATTACCTTGCCCTAAAATACTATGTAATTTCCTAGCTACAACTGATTTACCACTACCAGAATTCCCTCTAATCAATATAACAACAGCCATAATATCAATCCTCCAAAACTAAATTTTAATATATTCTACACAAATTTTTATTGCTTTATTCCAATTGCTTTATTGACGTTGAGCCTCTGAACCCTTAACGAACCCAAAACTTGTCGAATGGTCGGCTTAATAGCTAACACTATGCCGACATTCGTCTACAAGTTTAGTTAAGGGTTCTATTCAGTATAAATAAATTTTTACGTCATAAATACGTCATTTAATATTTTTTAGACCAACCAATAAGTAAAATTAAAGTACTCAAAAAAATAACAAACGAAGAAAATAAAGAAGCAATCAATGTATAATCATCAATCAAATAAGTAATTACAAAAGCGAAGAAACCAAGTAAAAAACTAATTAAAAAATGAATAACTTTAATAAATAAGCAACTCCTTTTAAAATTTTTATTACGAAGGAAGTTCAAAATTCTAAACACCCCTATTTGCAATTTTAAGGTACTTTCTAGAACATTTAGAATTATTTATAGAATAATAAACGAGTTAAAAAGTAATAGGATTTGGATAAAAAATTAATCCTATTTATAGGATTGACGTTGACTGAAGCCTATGAAATCAACAAAAATAATAGTATTCAGACAATTCAAAGTGGTCTTGTAACAATTGTAAATAGTATGCAATATTAGAGGTTATAGTATCGATCAATTCTTATTTAATATTAACTATAAGTATTGTTATATTAGCGTTTATGATGATTTTAAAAAGAGCACTTAATCAAGGCGAGCATAAGATAATCCTTCAGCTATGCTGAATACCACTTAAGGTGGTACTGGATTTCCTTATGCTCATGCAAAATCCTATTTTGTTTGTAATATTTCAAAAAGTAAAACATACATTGTTAAAAAATAGGTTATGCTTTTCTTCACTTTTTACTTTAATTTCTTATTTTTATTTCCAAAATAGTCATTGTTAATAAAAATTATAGTATCCTTATTTGCAATTTTAAGATACTCTTTAGAACATTTAGGGGGTTTTATATAGTTTGTGAACTATTTAACGACTCTTAAAATGCAAAATAGTAGAGAGAAACGCTGAAATATCAGTATCTATTCATATTTTAAAAAAGGAAATTATTTCTATATAGTATCAAGACAAGAAGAAACTCGTTTCCACTCGTTTCAAAAATCAAAGTTTTTCGTCATGCAAATTTATAAAATATATATAATTATCAGTCCATTCCCCAAACTCATATATAAAACCTTTTCTAGTACATTCAAATTCAAAGCCTAACTTTTCTAATAATTTAAATGACGGCTCATTATCCAAATTTACGTGCGCTTCAAGTCTATGAAACCCTAATTCTTTATTAGCAATATCCAAAATTTTTAACATTGATTCAAAAGCATAACCATTATTCCAAAACTGATTATGTATATAAAAACCACACTCACCCCATTGAAAATTCTCCCTTTCAATAGTTACTATGTCTATCATTCCTAAATGTTTACCTTTTTTATCAAAAATAGAAAAAATATAAATCTCATCATTCTCAAATAATTCTCTATGCTTTTTTACTAAATTATTGAACCATTTTTTATCTTTATCAGATAAATTTATTCTACCTTTATCGTGTCTATATTGTGATTTTTTTCTCTCAGAAAAACCTAAAAACCAAGAGTCATAATCCGAAAAATTTAGTGGTCTTATACTCAAACGATCAGTATTAAAATTACAATTTTCAAAATCCAATTAATCCCCTCCATTTTTTGTAACTGCAATTTATTTTGCTTTATTGACGCTGAGCCTCCGAACCCTTAATAAACCCAAAACTTGTCGAATGGTCGGCTTAATAGCTCATGCTATGCCGACATTCGTCTACAAGTTTAGTTAAGGGTTCTTCTCAACATCAATA
>ERZ1023508.320-NODE-320-length-15549-cov-399.703111_pt1 | contig 15549 bp, 10 predicted proteins | sample MGYA00380548_ERZ1023508 | MGnify/ENA primary metagenome ERZ1023508 (study PRJEB33173, sample SAMEA4830311) | metagenome | study: EMG produced TPA metagenomics assembly of the PRJEB25223 data set...
AAGTAGCATTCCGTTTAGGTATTGATACACGTAAAAATGACCAACAAATCCGTGGAGCAGTAGTGCTACCAAACGGTACTGGTAAATCACAACGTGTATTAGTGTTCGCTAAAGGAGAAAAAGCAGCTGAAGCAGAAGCAGCAGGTGCAGATTTCGTTGGCGAAGGCGAATATGTAGAAAAAATCCAACAAGGTTGGTTTGATTTTGACGTAGTAGTAGCTACACCAGACATGATGGGTGAAGTTGGTAAACTTGGTCGTGTATTAGGACCTAAAGGTTTAATGCCAAACCCTAAAACTGGAACAGTAACTATGGACGTTAAAAAAGCAGTTGAAGAAATCAAAGCTGGTAAAGTAGAATACCGTGCTGAGAAATCAGGTATTGTTCACGCATCAATTGGTAAAACATCATTTGATACAGACAAACTTGTTGAAAACTTCAGAGCTTTACAAGACGTATTAACTAAAGCAAAACCTGCTTCAGCTAAAGGTACGTACTTCAAATCTATTGCTGTAACTACAACAATGGGTCCTGGAGTTAAAGTTGATACTTCAAGCATCAAACTTTAATCTATTAAAATAAAAGTTACTTAGGCTGAAAGTTTATGCTTTCAGCCTTTAAAAAAATATTGACATAGTACATTAATTTAGTTATATTGGTTAATGTATTATTTTACCTAAGACAGTAGGAGTTAGTAATAACTTAAAATTTTAATCCTACCGAGGCTAAAATTGACTTGAACGTGAAGAATTTAGATCTTTCAAGCACTTTTTGCCACGGGTAGAAAGTGCTTTTTTTATTGAGTAATGCAAAGCGAATACGATTCGTTAATGATTACTTCAAAATTAAAAGCACCAAACTAAAATCTATGGAGGTGTCTAAATGTCTGCTATCATCGATGCAAAAAAACAAGAAGTTGATATTATTGCTGAACAACTTAAAAACTCAGTATCTACAGTTATCGTTGACTATCGTGGTCTAAGCGTTGCTGAAGTAACTGAATTACGTTCACAATTACGTGAAGCTGGTGTTGAGTACAAAGTTTACAAAAACACTATGGTTCGCCGTGCAGCAGAAAAAGCTGGTATCGACGGTTTAGATGAATTCTTAGTAGGTCCTACTGCAGTTGCTACTTCAACAGAAGATGTTGTTGCTCCAGCAAAAGTTATCGCAGGATTTGCAAAAGAACATCAAGCATTAGAAATTAAAACAGGTGTTATGGAAGGCAACGTTATTTCTGCAGAAGAAGTTAACACTGTTGGTACATTACCATCACACGACGGTCTTGTTTCTATGCTATTATCAGTATTACAAGCTCCAGTACGCAACTTCGCTTATGCGGTTAAAGCTGTTGGAGAAGAGAAAGAATCTAAAGAAGAAAGCGCTGAATAATTGCGCATAAACTAATTAAAATTAATGGAGGAATATTAAAAATGGCTAATCAAGAACAAATCATTGAAGCGATTAAAGAAATGTCAGTTTTAGAATTAAACGACTTAGTAAAAGCAATTGAAGAAGAATTTGGTGTAACTGCAGCAGCTCCAGTAGCAGCAGCAGGCGCAGCTGGTGGCGGAGACGCTGAAGCTGAAAAAACTGATTTCGATGTTGAATTAACTTCAGCTGGATCATCAAAAATCAAAGTCGTTAAAGCTGTTAAAGAAGCTACTGGCTTAGGATTAAAAGATGCTAAAGAATTAGTTGACGGAGCTCCTAAAGTAGTTAAAGAAGCTTTACCTAAAGAAGAAGCTGAAAAACTTAAAGAAACATTAGAAGAAGCTGGCGCTACAGTAGAATTAAAATAATTTCTGTTGGCTAACAGTTGATAATTATATATGGAAGATAGTTCTTGTAGCTTAATACATTAACTACTTTGGTACGTTAACATTAAGCGTATCATGAGCTATCTGAAATCTTTGAGAAATGAAAACCCCGTTATTACTATAACGGGGTTTTATCTTATTTTATCTATTGCCTATTTTCAATATTTAAATAAAGGCTTTGAAGTCGAAATTTAAAATATTTGGGTATATTATTAATCTAAGACGAATTAGATTAAAAGAGGTGTAGTCATGAGTCATTATTATGATGAAAATCCTGAAGTAGAAAGTAAAGAAGCGCTTTTTACGTACTCCTACGATAACCATGATTTAGAACTTGTAACAGATGCTGGTGTATTTTCAAAAGGGAAAATAGATTTTGGCTCTGATTTACTGGTAAAAACTTTTTTGAAAACATATCCCCCTGGTCCTACAAAAAATATCATAGATGTTGGATGTGGCTATGGCCCTATCGGTTTGATGATTGCGAAAGTTTCCCCACACCACGAAGTGACAATGGTTGATGTAAATCAACGCGCACTAAATTTATCAAGAAAAAATAAAAAAAGAAACCGTATAGAGAATGTTGAAGTTAAAGAAAGTGATGGTTTATCACAAGTGGAAGACAACACGTATGACTTTGTCCTTACTAATCCGCCGATTAGAGCAGGAAAGGAAGTTGTACATCGCATTTTGGAAGACGCTTATGTTAAATTGAAACTTGATGGTGAACTTTTTGTAGTAATTCAAAAAAAGCAAGGTATGCCATCTGCAAAGAAAAAAATGCAAGACACATTCGATAACGTTGAAGTATTAGAAAAAAGCAAAGGCTATTACATTTTAAGAAGTGTAAAAGGTTGATTAAGTAGCTGTATTCTGATATAGTAATAGAATGTAAAAAATTATGTTCAATAAGTGTGTACTTTTACGTATAAATTAACAATGTATATAAGTTGAAATAGAAAATGGTGTCATAAGTATGCTACCGTTTTCTTTTTGTCTAATTATATTTGGTGATTTACTAAAAGTAAACACGCAATTTTTGAGGGGTGAATCTGTTTGGCAGGTCAATTTGTCCAATATGGAAGACATCGTAAACGTAGAAACTATGCGAGAATTTCAGAGGTATTAGAATTACCGAATTTAATTGAGATTCAAACTAAGTCTTACGATTGGTTCTTAGAAGAAGGTTTATTAGAAATGTTTAGAGACATTTCACCGATTGAAGATTTCACAGGCAATCTATCTTTAGAGTTTGTAGATTATAGACTCGGAGAACCGAAATATGATTTAGAAGAATCAAAAAACCGTGATACAACGTATTCTGCACCTCTACGTGTTAAAGTGCGTTTAATTATCAAAGAAACTGGCGAAGTAAAAGAACAAGAAGTGTTTATGGGCGATTTCCCATTAATGACAGATACAGGCACATTCGTAATTAACGGTGCTGAACGTGTTATCGTATCACAATTAGTTCGTTCACCATCCGTATACTTCAATGAAAAACTAGATAAAAACGGCCGTACAAACTTTGACGCAACAATTATTCCAAACCGTGGTGCATGGTTAGAATATGAAACTGATGCTAAAGATGTTGTATATGTACGTATTGATAGAACTAGAAAGTTACCATTAACAGTATTATTACGTGCTTTAGGTTTCTCAACTGATCAAGAAATTGTTGATCTTTTAGGTGATAATGAATATTTACGTAATACTTTAGAAAAAGATGGTACAGAAAACACAGATCAAGCGCTATTAGAAATCTATGAGCGTTTGCGCCCTGGTGAACCACCTACAGTTGAAAATGCTAAGAGTCTTTTATACTCACGTTTCTTCGATCCGAAACGTTATGACTTAGCAAGTGTAGGTCGTTATAAAGCAAACAAAAAACTTCATTTAAAACATCGCTTATTTAATCAAAAATTAGCTGAACCAATTGTTAATTCTGAAACAGGTGAAATTGTAGCTGAAGAAGGTACTGTACTTGATCGTCGTAATTTAGATGAAATCATGGACGTATTAGAATCAAATGCTAACAGTGAAGTCTTTGAATTAGAAGGTACAGTAATTGATGAACCTGTTGAGATTCAATCGATTAAAGTTTATGTCCCTAATGATGAAGAAGGACGTACAACAACAGTGATTGGTAATGCATTCCCTGATTCAGAAGTGAAATGTATTACGCCAGCAGACATTATTTCATCAATGTCATACTTCTTTAACTTATTAAGTGGTATTGGTTTCACAGATGATATTGACCACCTTGGTAACCGTCGTCTACGTTCAGTAGGTGAATTGTTACAAAATCAATTCCGTATTGGTTTATCAAGAATGGAGCGTGTGGTACGTGAAAGAATGTCTATTCAAGACACAGATTCTGTAACGCCACAACAATTAATCAATATACGTCCTGTTATTGCATCTATTAAAGAATTCTTTGGTAGTTCACAATTATCACAATTCATGGACCAAGCTAACCCATTAGCAGAGTTAACGCACAAACGTCGTTTATCTGCTCTAGGACCTGGTGGTTTAACACGTGAACGTGCTCAAATGGAAGTACGTGACGTTCACTATTCTCACTATGGCCGTATGTGTCCAATCGAAACGCCTGAGGGTCCAAACATTGGACTTATCAACTCATTGTCTAGTTATGCACGTGTGAATGAATTTGGTTTCATTGAAACACCTTATCGTAAAGTAGACCTTGAAACAAACAGCATTACTGAGCAAATCGATTACTTAACAGCTGATGAAGAGGATAGTTATGTGGTAGCACAAGCCAACTCTAAATTAGATGAAAATGGTCGTTTCTTAGATGATGAAGTTGTTTGTCGTTTCCGTGGTAATAACACAGTTATGGCTAAAGAAAAAATGGATTACATGGACGTTTCACCAAAACAAGTTGTTTCTGCTGCAACAGCATGTATTCCTTTCTTAGAAAATGATGACTCTAACCGTGCATTGATGGGTGCAAACATGCAACGTCAAGCAGTGCCATTGATGAACCCTGAATCACCATTTGTTGGTACAGGTATGGAGCACGTGGCAGCACGTGACTCTGGTGCGGCAATTGTTGCAAAACGTAAAGGCCGTGTTGAGCACGTTGAATCTAATGAAGTTCTTGTTCGTCAACTTATTGAGGAAGATGGTCAAGAATACGAAGGCGAATTAGATCGCTATCCATTAGCTAAGTTCAAACGTTCAAACACTGGTACATGTTATAACCAAAGACCTATCGTTTCTCCTGGTGACGTAGTGACAAGAGGCGAAATTTTAGCTGATGGTCCTTCTATGGAACTTGGTGAAATGGCATTAGGTAGAAACGTAGTTGTTGGTTTCATGACTTGGGACGGTTACAACTATGAGGATGCCGTAATCATGAGTGAACGCCTAGTTAAAGATGACGTATATACTTCTATTCATATTGAAGAGTATGAATCAGAAGCACGTGATACTAAACTAGGGCCTGAAGAAATCACACGTGATATTCCAAACGTTTCAGATAGTGCGCTTAAAAACTTAGATGACCGCGGTATTGTATACGTCGGCGCTGAGGTTAATGATGGAGATATCTTAGTAGGTAAAGTAACGCCTAAAGGTGTAACAGAATTAACTGCAGAAGAACGTTTATTACACGCAATCTTTGGTGAAAAAGCACGTGAAGTTCGCGATACATCATTACGCGTACCTCATGGTGCAGGTGGTATTGTTCTAGATGTTAAAGTCTTTAACCGTGAAGAAGGAGATGATACGTTATCTCCAGGTGTTAACCAATTAGTTCGTGTTTATATCGTTCAAAAACGTAAAATTCACGTAGGAGATAAGATGTGTGGTCGTCATGGTAACAAGGGTGTAATTTCAAAACTTGTTCCTGAAGAAGACATGCCGTATCTACCAGACGGTACACCGATTGATATCATGTTAAACCCTCTAGGTGTACCATCACGTATGAATATCGGACAAGTATTAGAGCTACACTTAGGTATGGCTGCTAAAAACTTAGGTATCCATGTTGCATCACCAGTATTTGATGGTGCGAGTGATGAAGACGTATGGTCAACAATCGAAGAAGCTGGTATGGCTCGTGACGGTAAAACCGTATTATACGATGGTCGTACTGGTGAACCATTCGATAACAGAATTTCAGTCGGCGTAATGTACATGTTGAAACTAGCACACATGGTTGACGATAAATTACATGCGCGTTCAACTGGACCATACTCATTAGTAACGCAACAACCGCTTGGTGGTAAAGCACAATTCGGTGGACAACGTTTCGGTGAGATGGAAGTATGGGCACTTGAAGCATACGGTGCTGCATATACACTTCAAGAAATTTTAACTTATAAATCAGATGACACAGTAGGTCGTGTTAAGACATACGAATCTATTGTTAAAGGTGAAAACATCACTAAACCTGGTGTTCCAGAATCATTCCGAGTATTGATGAAAGAATTACAAAGTTTAGGTCTAGACGTTAAAATCATGGACGAGCATGACAATGAAATTGACATGCAAGACAATGAAGATGATGATGTCGTTGAGCGTAAAGTGGATCTTCAACAAAAAGATGCACCGCAATCACAAAAAGAAGTTACAGACTAATTGCATTTAAGTTTATAAACGAATAAGCCTTGTAGAGATAAAGTTCAATAATGGACTAAGTCTCTACATTGGTTATTCTATTATTGATATAGAGCAATCAATCAATTTGCACAGCTAATCTAAATTGAAGGAGGTAGGCTCCTTGATTGATGTAAATAATTTCCATTATATGAAAATAGGACTTGCTTCACCCGAAAAAATCCGTTCATGGTCTTTTGGTGAGGTTAAAAAGCCAGAAACAATTAACTATCGTACTTTAAAACCAGAAAAAGATGGTCTATTCTGTGAAAGAATATTTGGACCTACGAAAGACTGGGAATGTAGTTGTGGTAAATACAAACGCGTACGCTATAAGGGTATGGTTTGTGACAGATGTGGCGTAGAAGTGACTAAATCTAAAGTGCGCCGTGAAAGAATGGGGCATATTGAATTAGCTGCACCTGTATCTCACATTTGGTACTTCAAAGGTATTCCAAGTCGTATGGGTCTATTATTAGACATGTCACCAAGAGCGTTAGAAGAAGTTATTTACTTTGCTTCATACGTTGTTGTAAATCCAGGTCCAACTGGTTTAGAGAAAAAGACATTGTTATCTGAAGCAGAATTTAGAGAGTACTACGATAAATTCCCAGGCAAATTCACTGCTAAAATGGGTGCTGAAGGTATTAAAGAATTACTTGAAGAAATAGACTTAGATGCTGAACTTAAACATTTACGTGATGAGTTAGAATCAGCTACTGGTCAAAGACTTACACGTGCGATTAAACGTTTAGAAGTTGTTGAATCATTTAGACATTCTGGTAATAATCCAGCTTGGATGATTTTAGACGTACTTCCTATTATTCCACCTGAAATCAGACCAATGGTTCAATTAGATGGTGGCCGTTTCGCAACAAGTGATTTAAATGATTTGTATCGTCGTGTTATCAACCGTAATAACCGTTTAAAACGTTTATTAGACTTAGGTGCTCCTGGCATCATCGTTCAAAACGAAAAACGTATGTTACAAGAAGCTGTTGATGCACTTATTGATAATGGTCGTCGTGGCCGTCCAGTTACTGGACCAGGTAACCGCCCATTAAAATCACTTTCACATATGTTAAAAGGTAAACAAGGTCGTTTCCGTCAAAACTTATTAGGTAAACGTGTTGACTACTCAGGTCGTTCAGTTATTGCAGTTGGACCAAGCTTGAAGATGTATCAATGTGGTCTGCCTAAAGAAATGGCACTTGAGTTGTTCAAACCATTCATAATGAAAGAATTAGTACAACGTGAAATTGCAACAAACATTAAAAATGCGAAAAGTAAAATTGAGCGTATGGATGACGAAGTATGGGACGTATTAGAAGACGTAATTAAAGAACATCCAGTTCTTTTAAACCGTGCACCTACACTTCACAGACTGGGTATCCAAGCATTCGAACCTACATTAGTTGAAGGTCGTGCGATTCGTTTACATCCACTTGCTACAACAGCTTACAACGCTGACTTTGATGGTGACCAAATGGCTGTTCACGTACCATTATCTAAAGAAGCACAAGCTGAAGCGCGTATGTTAATGTTAGCTGCGCAAAACATCTTGAACCCTAAAGATGGTAAACCAGTTGTTACGCCATCACAAGATATGGTATTAGGTAACTATTACCTAACTCTTGAGCGTAAAGATGCTGTGAATACTGGTACGATTTACAATGATACAAATGAAGTACTCAAAGCTTATGCAAATGGTTATGTTCACTTGCATACACGTATTGGTGTACATGCATCATCATTTAACAATCCAACATTTACTGAAGAGCAAAACAAAAAAATCTTGCTAACTTCTGTTGGTAAAGTAATATTCAATGAAATCATTCCAGATTCATTTGCATATATTAATGAACCAACACAAACGAATTTAGAAAATAAAACGCCGGAAAGATACTTCATTGCGCCAACTGAAATTGGTGAAGGTGGATTAAAAGCTTACTTTGATGAGCAAGAATTAATCAAACCATTCAATAAGAATTTCTTAGGAAATGTTATTGCTGAAGTATTTAACCGTTTCAGCATCACTGATACGTCAATGATGTTAGATAGAATGAAAGACTTAGGATTCAAGTTCTCATCTAAAGCAGGTATTACTGTTGGTGTATCTGATATCGTGGTATTACCAGATAAACAAGATATCCTTGATGAACATGAAAAATTAGTTGATAAAGTAACGAAACAATTCAATCGTGGTTTAATCACTGATTTTGAACGTTACAATGCTGTAATTGAAATTTGGACTGATGCAAAAGACCAAATTCAAAACGAACTAATGGGATCACTCGAAGAAACAAACCCAATCTTCATGATGAGTGACTCTGGTGCCCGTGGTAACGCATCTAACTTTACACAGTTGGCTGGTATGCGTGGACTTATGGCCGCGCCATCTGGTGAGATTATTGAATTACCAATCACTTCATCATTCCGTGAAGGTTTAACGGTATTAGAATACTTCATCTCTACTCATGGTGCACGTAAAGGTCTTGCCGATACAGCGCTTAAGACTGCCGATTCAGGTTACCTTACACGTCGTCTTGTTGATGTGGCTCAAGATGTTATCGTCCGTGAAGAAGATTGTGGTACTGACCGTGGCTTACTTGTTTCTGATATCAAAGAAGGTACAGAAATGATTGAACCATTCATCGAACGTATTGAAGGTCGTTATTCTAAAGAAACAATCCGTCATCCAGAAACAGATGAGGTCATTGTTAACCCAGATCAATTAGTTACGCCAGAAATCGCTAAGAAAATCACAGATGCAGGTATAGAGGAAATGTATATCCGTTCAGCATTTACATGTAATACACGTCATGGTGTATGTGAAAAATGTTACGGTAAAAACCTTGCGACTGGTGAAAAAGTTGAAGTTGGTGAAGCAGTTGGTACAATTGCTGCCCAATCAATTGGTGAACCAGGTACACAGCTTACAATGCGTACATTCCATACAGGTGGTGTAGCAGGTAGCGATATCACACAAGGTCTTCCTCGTATCCAAGAAATTTTCGAAGCACGTAATCCTAAAGGTCAAGCCGTGATTACTGAAATCGAAGGTGTCGTTGATGACATCAAACTTGCTAAAGACCGTCAACAAGAAATCGTAATAAAAGGTGCTAACGAAACGAAATCTTATCTAGCTTCTGGTACTTCAAGATTGAAAGTAGAAGTTGGACAAGGTGTTGAACGTGGAGAAGTACTTACTGAAGGTTCAATCGAACCTAAGAATTATTTATCTGTATCAGGTTTAAATGCTACAGAAAGCTATCTATTAAAAGAAGTTCAAAAAGTTTACCGTATGCAAGGTGTAGAAATCGACGATAAACACGTTGAAGTTATGGTAAGACAAATGCTACGTAAAGTACGTATCATTGAAGCAGGAGATACTAAGTTATTACCTGGTTCATTAGTAGATATTCATAGCTTTACTGATGCTAACCGTGAAGCGTTTAAAGAACGTAAACGTCCTGCAACAGCTAAACCTGTCTTACTAGGTATTACGAAAGCTTCTCTTGAAACTGAAAGCTTCTTATCAGCGGCTTCATTCCAAGAAACAACTCGTGTACTTACAGATGCAGCAATCAAAGGTAAACGTGATAACTTACTCGGACTTAAAGAGAACGTTATTATCGGTAAATTGATTCCAGCTGGTACTGGTATGAGACGTTATAGAGACGTTGAATACAACAAAGCAACACCAGATACTGAAATTGTTGAAGAAGTTCAAACTACTGAAATATAATATTTAGTATTTAATAAGCTAAGAGTCCGAGGTGTTAATTGATATCTCGGGCTCTTTAATATTATTGACCATAGAAGTAGAGCAATGAAACCATATTTAAAATTGTGGTCTCTATCCGACTTCTGAAGTTCAAAAAATTTTTATTGAAAAGTTCGAATAAAAGTTGACTCAGTAGTATTGAAAGTGTTATTATTATTAAGGTTGATGCAAGCAGAACTTTGGAGGATATTTTGATGTCTAATGAAAAAGTTGCACGCTTTAACAAACAACATCATGTCATTGGTCTTAAACAAACGCTCAAAGCTTTGAATAAAGATCAAGTTACATCATTGATTATTGCTGAAGACGTTGAGATTCATCTTATGACTCGCGTGTTAAGCCAAATCAATCACAAACACATGCCTGTCTCATTTTTCAAAAGCAAAAAAGCTTTAGGAGAATATGTAGGTATAAATGTTAGTGCAACTATTGTTGCATTAGTAAAATGAGATTAGTAAGAATCATTCTTACTAAATTTTATTTACCCTTAAAATGAACCACCTGGATGTGTGGGATTATAAAAGAAGAGAGGAGGAACATTCAATGCCAACTATTAACCAATTGGTACGTAAACCTAGACAAAGTAAATCTAAAAAATCTGATTCACCAGCATTAAATAGAAACTTTAACAGTAAAAAGAAAAAATTTACTGACTTAAATTCTCCACAAAAACGTGGTGTTTGTACTCGTGTAGGAACAATGACACCTAAAAAACCTAACTCCGCGTTACGTAAATATGCTCGTGTTCGTTTGTCTAACAACATTGAAATCAATGCGTACATTCCTGGTATCGGACATAACTTACAAGAACACAGTGTTGTACTTGTACGTGGTGGACGTGTAAAAGACTTACCTGGTGTGCGTTACCATATTGTACGTGGTGCACTTGATACTTCAGGTGTTGATGGACGTAGACAAGGCCGTTCATTATACGGAACTAAAAAACCTAAAAAATAAGTTTAAGATTGCGTAAATTTTCGCTATAAACTAAAGAATTATATTATAATCGGAAGGGAGGATTTATATTATGCCTCGTAAAGGATCAGTACCAAAAAGAGACGTATTACCAGATCCAATTCACAACTCTAAATTAGTTACAAAATTGATTAACAAAATTATGTTAGACGGTAAACGTGGAACAGCACAAAGAATTCTTTATTCTGCATTCGACTTAGTTAAAGAACGTAGTGGTCGTGAAGCAGTTGAAGTATTTGAAGAAGCTATCGATAACATTATGCCAGTATTAGAGGTTAAAGCTCGCCGTGTTGGTGGCTCTAACTATCAAGTACCAGTAGAAGTTCGTCCAGAACGTCGTACTACATTAGGTCTTCGTTGGTTAGTTAACTATTCACGTCTTCGTGGTGAAAAAACTATGGAAGAACGTTTAGCTAACGAAATCTTAGATGCTGCTAACAACACTGGTGGCGCAGTTAAGAAACGTGAAGACACACACAAAATGGCTGAAGCTAACAAAGCATTCGCTCACTACCGTTGGTAGGATAGTAGCTGTTTCCCTGAACATGTTCCATATTGATAGATTACTATCGCAGGTACGTGTTTAGGGCATCGCCATATTTATAGTATTTATTCGCAGTTATACTGGAAGGAGAAAAATACATGGCTAGAGATTTTAGTTTAGATAGAACACGTAATATCGGTATCATGGCTCACATCGATGCTGGTAAAACAACTACGACTGAACGTATTCTTTACTATACTGGACGTATCCATAAAATTGGTGAAACACACGAAGGTGCTTCACAAATGGACTGGATGGAACAGGAGCAAGATCGTGGTATCACTATCACATCTGCCGCAACAACAGCACAGTGGGATGACCACCGTGTAAACATCATCGATACACCTGGACACGTAGACTTCACTGTAGAAGTTGAACGTTCATTACGTGTACTTGATGGTGCAGTAACAGTACTAGACGCTCAATCAGGTGTTGAACCTCAAACTGAAACAGTTTGGCGCCAGGCAACAACTTATAGCGTACCTCGTATTGTTTTCGTAAACAAAATGGACAAATTAGGAGCTAACTTCGAATACGCAGTAAGCACTATCCATGACCGTTTACAAGCAAACGCACAACCAATCCAATTACCAATTGGTGCGGAAGACGAATTTGAAGCAATCATCGACTTAGTTGAAATGAAATGTTTCAAATACAACAATGACTTAGGAACTGAAATTGAAGAAATTGAAATTCCTGAAGATCATAAAGAAAGAGCTGAAGAAGCTCGTTCAACATTAATTGAAGCAGTAGCTGAAACTAATGATGAATTAATGGAAAAATATCTTGCTGATGAAGAGATTTCTGTCTCTGAATTAAAAGATGCTATCCGTGAAGCTACAAACAACATTGAATTCTATCCAGTTCTTGTTGGTACAGCTTTCAAAAACAAAGGTGTTCAATTAATGCTTAACGCAGTAATTGATTACTTACCATCACCGTTAGACGTAAAACCAATCGTTGGTCACCGTGCTGACAACCCAGAAGAAGAAGTTATCGCAAAAGCTGATGACAATGCTGAGTTCGCTGCTTTAGCGTTCAAAGTAATGACTGACCCTTATGTTGGTAAATTAACATTCTTCCGTGTTTACTCAGGTACTTTAACATCAGGTTCTTACGTTAAAAACTCTACGAAGAACAAACGTGAACGTGTAGGTCGTTTACTACAAATGCACGCTAACTCTCGTCAAGAGTTAAACACAGTATATTCAGGAGATATCGCAGCTGCGGTAGGTCTTAAAGATACTGGTACTGGTGATACTTTATGTGGTGAGAAGAATGACATTATCTTGGAATCTATGGATTTCCCAGAACCAGTTATTCACTTATCAGTTGAACCTAAATCTAAAGCAGACCAAGACAAAATGACTACAGCTTTAGTTAAGTTACAAGAAGAAGATCCAACATTCCATGCACACACAGACGATGAAACTGGACAAGTTATTATCGGTGGTATGGGTGAACTTCACTTAGATATCTTAGTAGACCGTATGAAGAAAGAATTTAACGTTGAATGTAACGTTGGTGCTCCAATGGTTTCATACCGTGAAACATTTAAAGCTTCAGCTCAAGTTCAAGGTAAATTTGCTCGTCAATCAGGTGGTCGTGGTCAATATGGTGACGTTAAAATTGAATTCACACCTAATGAAACAGGTGGCGGTTTCGAATTCGAAAACGCTATCGTTGGTGGTGTAGTTCCTCGTGAATACATTCCATCAGTTGAAGCTGGTCTTAAAGATGCTATGGAAAACGGTGTATTAGCTGGTTATCCTTTAATTGATGTTAAAGCTAAATTATTTGATGGTTCATACCATGATGTCGATTCATCAGAAATGGCCTTCAAAGTCGCCGCATCATTAGCGCTTAAAGAAGCTGCTAAAAAATGTGATCCAGTTATCTTAGAACCAATGATGAAAGTTACAATTGAAATGCCTGAAGAGTACATGGGTGACATCATGGGTGACGTAACATCTCGTCGTGGACGTGTTGATGGTATGGAACCTCGTGGTAATGCACAAGTTGTAAATGCTTTTGTACCACTTTCAGAAATGTTCGGTTATGCAACTTCATTACGTTCTAACACTCAAGGTCGTGGTACTTATACAATGTACTTTGATCACTATGCTGAAGTTCCAAAATCAATTGCTGAAGAAATTGTTAAGAAAAACAGTGGCAATAAAGCCGAATAATTAAACTTGTTTTGTGCGACAACTGTCTGTACAATACACATAAAGCTTAATTAAGTAGCTTATTGTTTTATCAATTGATTTTTTGGGAAAAATGCATTATAAAGGTACTGTATGGTCCTTTATTTCCAAATTACAACCCATCTTCTCATGATGGTGAGAAACTGTCATGAGAGATAAATTAAAAATAATTTTCTAACGAATAGGAGAGATTTTATAATGGCTAAAGAAAAATTTGACCGCTCAAAAGAACATGCCAATATTGGTACTATTGGTCACGTTGACCATGGTAAAACTACTTTAACAGCTGCTATCGCAACTGTATTAGCAAAAAATGGTGACTCTGTAGCACAATCATATGACATGATTGACAACGCTCCAGAAGAAAAAGAACGTGGTATTACAATCAATACTGCACACATCGAATATCAAACTGACAAACGTCACTATGCGCACGTTGACTGCCCAGGTCACGCTGACTATGTTAAAAACATGATCACTGGTGCTGCACAAATGGACGGAGCTATCTTAGTAGTATCTGCTGCTGATGGCCCAATGCCACAAACTCGTGAGCACATTCTTTTATCACGTAACGTTGGTGTTCCAGCATTAGTTGTATTCTTAAACAAAGTTGACATGGTTGACGATGAAGAATTATTAGAATTAGTAGAAATGGAAGTTCGTGACTTATTAAGCGAATATGACTTCCCAGGTGACGATGTACCTGTAATCGCTGGTTCAGCATTAAAAGCTTTTGAAGGCGATGCTCAATACGAAGAAAAAATCTTAGAATTAATGCAAGCAGTTGATGATTACATCCCAACTCCAGAACGTGATTCTGACAAACCATTCATGATGCCAGTTGAGGACGTATTCTCAATCACTGGTCGTGGTACTGTTGCTACAGGCCGTGTTGAACGTGGTCAAATCAAAGTCGGTGAAGAAATCGAAATCATCGGTATGCAAGAAGAGTCAAGCAAAACAACAGTTACTGGTGTAGAAATGTTCCGTAAATTATTAGACTACGCTGAAGCTGGTGACAACATTGGTGCATTATTACGTGGTGTTTCACGTGATGATATCCAACGTGGTCAAGTTTTAGCTGCTCCTGGTACTATTACACCACATACTAAATTCAAAGCTGACGTTTATGTTTTATCAAAAGATGAAGGTGGTCGTCATACACCATTCTTCACTAACTACCGCCCACAATTCTATTTCCGTACTACTGACGTAACAGGTGTTGTTACTTTACCAGAAGGTACTGAAATGGTTATGCCTGGCGATAACGTAGAAATGAACGTTGAATTGATTTCTCCAATCGCTATTGAAGACGGTACTCGTTTCTCTATCCGTGAAGGTGGACGTACTGTTGGATCAGGCGTTGTTACTGTAATCAACGAATAATATAATTTTCTATCTTTGATAGATTTTTTAAAGCCTCCTTCGGGGGCTTTTTTTATGAAAAAGCACAAGGTTCCAGTTGGAATCTTGTGCTTCTTTGTATTATATAAAGGTATACATTTACTTATGCAAATGCATAAGACTGACTAATCCAGTTTTGCTGAATAAGTCAGTCTTTAAAGTCATAAAATGACTAAGGTAAATAGA
>ERZ1023508.327-NODE-327-length-15073-cov-7.991144_pt1 | contig 15073 bp, 15 predicted proteins | sample MGYA00380548_ERZ1023508 | MGnify/ENA primary metagenome ERZ1023508 (study PRJEB33173, sample SAMEA4830311) | metagenome | study: EMG produced TPA metagenomics assembly of the PRJEB25223 data set...
CTGCCAAAAGAAAGGCGACAAAGGCCTCCTCGAAGCAGTCCCAGAATCGCCGCAAGGCAGTCATGGCGGTCTCCGATTTCATTTGTTGTTGTGGATCGGGCCGGTACCGCCAGACAGGGCGGCAACGCATCGAGCTAAGACACTAAAGCAGCGGCGTCACGCTCGAAATCAGCATTTGGTAAACGCGCTCTTCGGGCCAGCCGAAGAAGCCTGACCCAGAGCGCTTCTGCAGGCCTCAGGAAAAGGCCAAGCGCAGAAAACGGGCGCGCCAGGGGCATAGCTCCCGGCGCGCAAGAAGCTGACGAGTCACTCGGCCTTGTTGGCCGCCTGCGCCGCCTCGATCACGTCTGTCCCGATATCCGCTTCAAACGCCTTCCAAGCGGGACGAACGGCATCGCGCCACGCTGCACGCTGCTCGGGTGTCAGCGTGATGAACTCAGTCATGCCGCTCTCGACGATGTGCTTACGGGCGTCTTCGTTGAGCGCTTCAGCCTGCCGGTTCACCTCAACCGTCACCTCTTCAACGACTTTCTCAAGCTCGGTGCGAATATCAGCGGGCAAACCATTCCAGAATTTGGTGTTCGTGATGAGTACATAATTACCGATGCCATGATTCGACTCGATCATGTACTTCTGCACTTCGTAGTACTTCTGCGTGTAGATGTTCGACCAGGGATTGTCCTGCGCATTGACCACACCGGTCTGCAACCCCTGATAGATCTCGGCGAACGCCATCTTGCGAGGCACAGCACGCAGCTGGCTGTACTGGGCAGCCTGCAGGTCCGACGGTTGCACGCGGAACTTCAGGCCACGGGCATCCTTGGGGTCGACGAGCGGCTTGTTCGCGGTCAATTGACGCATTCCGTTGAGCCAATACGCGAGACCGGTGATCCCCTTCGGCTCCATGGATTTGAGCAAGGCCCTGCCTTTCTCCGAATTCTGGAACCGCTGCGCCGCAGCCACATCATCGAAGAGGAACATCAAGTCGAACAGCTGTAGCTGCTTGGTGTACTGCTCAAGCTTGGACGGCGCGGGCGCAAGCATCTGCACCTCGTTCATCAACAGCGCCTCCATCTCCTTGCCGTCACCAAAAAGGGACGAGTTGGCAAAGACCTGGACCTGCACCTTGCCCGGCAGACGTTCCTCGGCAAGGCGCTTGAACATCAGCGCACCCTGTCCCTTCGGCGTCGTATCCGCCGTGATATGGGAGAACTTGATGGTGATTGGATCAGCGAACGCCTGGGCCATGCCCAGTGAAAGACTGATGGCAGCTGCCAGGCGAGCGAAGCCACGGAGCGAGGAACGAGCCATGAAGATACCCCTTTGTTTGTTTTTATATGCGGGCAACCTACCGCAGCCGGGAGGCTACGGACATTCTTCATTTGCCAATCAGGGCTTCGCAGATGGCGAAGGGTCAGTCGCCAGCAAATGGTCGACCATCTGGCGACCTATGACCGGCAGTGCGTCGTAGCTCCGCACGCATAAGCGCAGCTCACGCTGCGCCCATGGCTCGGCGATCACGGTCGCAGCCACATCCATGGTCGGCAGGTAGGTCCGCACGGCGCGGTCCGGCAGGATGCCAATGCCCATGCCTGTGTGGATCATTCTGCAAATCGCCTCGAAACTGCGCACCTGGATCCGCAGCCGGAGCGCGACGCCAAGGTGGTGCGCGGAATGTTGAATGAGGCTGTGAAGCGATGCGTCCTGTTGCAGCCCGATGAAGTCGTAGCCGACCAGATCGCGCAGGCTTGCCTTGTCGAGATTGGCAAGAGGATGTTCGCGCGGTGTGACCACAACGAGGCGGTCCCAGCGGTATGGAAAGCTTTGAACGCCGTCCGCTGCGACATGGCCTGCATAGAGACCGATATCCGTTAGCCCTTCACGGACCGCGCGGATGATATCGCTGCTGACACGCTCTTCCAGGTCGATCTTTATCTCAGGGTGGGCCTGGCAGAACCGGCTCAGGTCTTCGGGCAGAAATTCGATGATGGCTGACGTATTGGCATGGATACGCACATGCCCCTTTACGCCTTCACTGAATTCACTGAGATCGGCATGCATCTGCTCGAGATTGTCGAGCACGTTACGCGCATGGTGCAGCAATGCATGCCCCGCGGGCGTCAGCGAAACGCCCTTGTGCTGGCGATAAAGCAAGGCGCTGCCGACCTGGCTTTCCAGATCCGTGATGCGTTTGCTGACCGCTGCCAACGCGAGGTGCTCGCGCTCGGCGGCACGCGTCAGGCTAAGCTCGTCGGCCACGGCCACGAACAGTTTCAAGGTGATGAAATCCACGCGCCTCATGCTGGCAGCCCCGATCTGATGTCCACGGAGCTTACCAAGGCGGGCCGGGCTTCGCGAGCGGCGAAGGCCAGGTTGGCAATTGAGAGATTGGCAGCTTCGAACGGCTGTTTCATGCTTGCCTCATATCCATGCCGGAGACTGCACATGACGCAGGACACCACCCTGCCCCTTCAGGGCCTCAAGGTCGTTGAGATGGGCCAGCTCATTGCGGGTCCGTTCGCCAGCAAGATGCTTGGCGAGTTCGGAGCCGATGTGATCAAGATCGAACCGCCCGGCGTCGGAGACCCCTTGCGCAAGTGGCGAAAGATCAAGGATGGCACGTCACTGTGGTGGCATGTGCAATCGCGCAACAAGCGCTCGATTACGCTTGACCTCAAGGCTACCGAAGGTCAGGACGTTGCGCGGCGTCTGATCGCCGAAGCCGACATTCTGGTCGAGAACTTCCGACCAGGCACCCTCGAAAACTGGGGCATGAGCTGGGAGGAACTGTCCGCCCTGAACCCGCGCCTGATCATGTTGCGAATCTCGGGCTACGGGCAGACAGGACCGTATCGTGATCTGCCGGGCTTCGGCGTCATCGGCGAAGCCATGGGTGGCCTGCGGCATCTGTCAGGCTACCCTGGCCAGCCTCCGGTCCGAGTCGGCATCAGCATTGGTGACTCACTGTCCTCACTGTACGGCGTCATCGGCATCTTGCTGGCCCTGGAGGAGCGGCGCCGAAGTGGCAAGGGGCAGGTCATCGACGTTGCGCTCTACGAATCGGTATTCGGAATGATGGAAAGCCTGATCCCCGAATACGACGCGTTTGGCTATGTTCGGGAACCAGCCGGCAGTGCGCTGCCCGGTATTACCCCGTCGAACTCCTATCCTTGCAACGACGGTGCCTACGTGTTGATTGCAGGCAACGGAGACAGTATCTACAAACGCCTGATGAACCTAATCGATCGCGATGACCTCGGCGAAGACCCACGTCTGGCGCACAATGACGGACGCAGCCAGCACGCGGAGCTGATCGATGCCGCCATTGCCGAATGGACTGCCAAACGCAGCCGCGATGAGGTGATCGAAGCGCTCAAGGGTGCTCGCGTACCGGCAGGCTACCCCTACACCGCCGCCGACATCATCCAGGACCCTCACTATCTGGCCCGCGAGATGATCAAACAGGTAACAACGAGCACCGGCGAGCTCAAGGTGCCAGGCGTTCTGCCCAAGCTCAGCCGTACTCCGGGTCGAATCGGAACGGGCGGTCCGACGCTCGGCGAGCATACCGACGACGTACTGGCCGGACTGGGGCTGACCGATGAACAGGTCGAAGGCCTGCGCACACGAGGAATCATTTAATGAGCAAGCGCGTGTACATCCAGGACGTCGCCACACGCGACGGCTTTCAGATCGAATCGGCCTTCGTGCCCACGGAAGACAAGATTGCGTTGATCGATCAGCTCTCTAATACCGGGCTCGCCAAGATCGAGGTGACGTCCTTTACATCACCCAAGGCAATTCCCAATCTGCGTGATGCCGAAGATGTCATGAAAGGCATCACCCGCGTACCGGGCGTTGAGTACACGGTGCTCGTCCCGAACGTGAAGGGGTGCGAACGCGCTTTGGGCTGTGGCGTCGATGAAATCAATCTGGTGATGTCTGCGAGCGACACCCACGGGTTGGCCAACCTTCGAATGACGCCTGAGGCGTCGCTTGAGCAGTTCAAGTCGATCATCGAGGTGAGCAAAGGCACAGCGGTATTCATAAACGCCTCGCTTTCGACAACGTTCGGCTGCCCGTTCGAAGGCGAGGTTCCTGAAGCCCGCATCTACGATCTTATTCAAAAGCTGCTGGACATCGGCGTGCAGGGCGTGACGCTGTGTGATACCACGGGTATGGCCGACCCGGCCCAGGTCGAGCGCCTCTGCCGAGCAGCACGTACCCGCTGGCCCGACGTGACCTTCACTGCCCATTTCCACAATACACGCGGGATGGGGCTCGCCAACGCGCTCGCTGCTTTGAATGCTGGCATCGACCGCTTCGATGCATCGCTTGGCGGCCTCGGAGGCTGCCCATATGCCCCTGGAGCCAGCGGCAACATCTGCACCGAAGATCTGGTACATATGTTTGAGCGCATGGGCTTGAACACAGGCGTTGACCTCGACGCGCTGCTCATGGCGGCGACGCGGTTGCCCGAGCTGATCGGGCATGACGTACCGGGTGCGATTCTGAAGGCCGGCAAGTCGGACCGGCGTTATCCGAAGCCCAAATGGATGACGGAGCCCGCTATCTGAGTCAACCGTCGAACCGTTGGCGAGATTCGCGACTGCAGCGGCAGCCGATATGGATCTGTCCCTTGATCGTCGAACCAGGCGGAACGGTGTTTCAGGCCGCTGCCCAGCCCAGCGCGCGGACAAGTGCAGGAAGCCACTCTCCGGCTGCCCCCTGCAAACAGACGTCCGCGGTTCGGCTGAGCGGGGTTTCGTGTGGATTGACCTCAATGACATACGCGCCGTTTCGCTTGGCCACGAAGGGCAATTCAGCTGCGGGATAAACCTGGCTCGACGTGCCCACACTGATGAACACCTCGGCCTGCGAGGCCGCAGCCTCCGCTCGTTGCAAGACATCGACCGGAAGTGATTCGCCAAACCAGACAATGGTCGGCCGCATCAGGCCGCCGCATTCACATGTCACGACTTGTCCTGGCGGCTCGGGCCAGTTACCACCGGGGCGCTCGCATTCGAAGCAACGCAACCCGTGAATGCTTCCATGGAGTTCAAGAGCATCTGTGTTACCGGCGCGCTGGTGCAGCCCATCGACATTCTGCGTGATGAGCGTGAATGCTTGAGTACGCACTGCGAGCGCCGAAACGGCCTGATGGCCGGCGTTGGGCTCCGCCTCCAGGCATAACTGACGCCGCCAGGCATACCAATCCCAAACGCGCTGCGGATCCTCCCGAAATGCGCCAGAGCTGGCCAGTTGTTCAGGGCTGAAACGTGCCCATAGGCCTGTTTGCGCTTCGCGAAACGTCGGAATGCCGCTCTCCGCCGAGATACCTGCACCGGTGAATACCACTATCGACTGTGCAGCGCGTAACCGTTCGACAATGGGGTCTAGCCTATCCGTCATCGTTTACCTCATCGTTTGGGCACAAAACCGGCAGGCTTCGCCGCGAGCCACTCCACGAATCCTCGAAGGCGATCATCAGCAAGCAGGGCCTCACGACTGTTGAAGGACAGCGCAAGCTCCTTTTCGCTGAACCGCCTGTGTATCGCGTCGTGGCAAGGCCGGCAGACCCAAAGCGTCGCCGTGATCCGCTCTCGTCGATCAAAGCGCTTCTGCACGTATGGCTTGTCATGGAGCGACCGTGGGATCAGATGGTGCCGCGTCAACTCAGTTGCCCGCCCGCAAAGTTCGCACGCGTCGGGAACAGGTGGCAGCCGTATCGCTTCAGCCATACGTCCTAACGCTTCCTGCACAATGTCAGGCCATCGCCAACGGGCAGCATCGACAAGTCAATTCGCGTATCGTCCTTGAGCGATCGATTCAGCTGCTGGAGCGCCCGCGTATCACCGCTTGCCGGAGCGTTCTCGAGAACCCGCCCACTCCAAAGCGTATTGTCGAAAAGCAATAGTCCGCCGGGTCGGACCAGAGCCAGACCCATTTCCAGGTAAGCTGGATAGTTTGTCTTGTCCGCATCGATGAACATCAGGTCGAAGCGTTCGTCCTGGCCTGCTTCCAGCAACGCTTCGAGCGTTTCAAGCGCTGGACCGGTACGTAGGTCGATCCGTTCGGCGACACCCGCCTCGCGCCAGTAGCGTCGGGCGATGTCGTGGTAGTCGCCAGGCAGGTCGCAGCAAACGAGTGAGCCATCTTGCGGCAACGCACTCGCGAGGCAAAGCGAGCTGTAGCCGGTGAATGTACCGACCTCGAGCAGCCGGCGAGCGCCTGTAAGGCGTACCAGCAGCGACATGAACTGGCCCTGCTCCGGGGCAATCTGCCAGTGTGATCGCGGCAGACTGGCGGTCTCTTCACGCAGCCGAGCAAACAGGGGCGGCTCTCGAAGTGAAACATCCAGAAGATATTGATGGAGGGCGTCGTCAAGTTGAACGGTACGCGTCGTCATGAAGCTTCTCCGAGATCGTTCAGAACGTCAGAGTGTCGCACCATCCTCGCTGTTCGAAATCGACGACCAGCCGTCTATCAAGGCATGCGAGCAAGAGAGCGATCGTCAACCACGCGCTTTGCCTCAAGGTAATGACGCTGCCAGTAACTATTGCTCAGGTTGTCCAGGCGCACCGTACCGCCAGTGGAGGGGGCATGGACGAACCGCCCCTCCCCGACGTAGATGCCTGCATGACTGACGCGACGGCCCCCGCCCGTTGCAAAGAACACCAGGTCTCCAGTCTGGAGCGCGTTCTGCGCGACTGTCGGCGCCTGAAGGTTGATCATCTCGCCCGTCGAGCGCGGCAACACGATGCCCATGACGTCTCTGAAGACATACCCAATCAGGCCGCTGCAATCGAAACCGCTATCTGGCGTATTCCCACCGTAGCGATACGGGGTGCCGACAAGCCCCAATGCTCTGAACAGGATGTCATCCGCTGAACGCTCGGGCTGCCCCATGACAGGCGGGGCATATATCACCTTAGGCTGCGAGGGTGGAGGCGGCGTGGCGCAGCCGGCGAGAATCAGGGCTGAGGTGAAAGCGGCAACGAGAGCCAGGCGATCCATTGCAAACATGCAGACGTCAGTCCGTAAGGGCGAATTTTCAGGTTGGGAAATGCATACGGGGAGCAGGACGCTCGAAAAGGACTACCCTGCGCGTTCAACCAACCCAGCGGGCCGCTCTAATCTGCCTCGGACCGGGATTGAATGCAAGGCAGGCAGCCTCTTCAGCAAGACTTAATGTTTCCGGAAGCGGCAGGTTGCCTAAAACGAAAAACGGACCCGCAGGTCCGTTTTTCAGTCATCGGGCTGGATCAATTCCGCGCAAGATCGCTTGGCTTCGGTGCCATTGCAAGCACACGCTTGGCTTCCATGAAGCTGCGTTTCCAATAGCTGTCGTCCAGGCTGTCGACGCGCACGCCACCGCTACGGCGGCTTGCCGAGTGAATGAACTTCGCGTCGCCGATGTAGATGCCCGCGTGAGTCACGCGGCCGCGGCCACGGTTATTGAAGAAAATCACGTCGCCTGGCTTGAGAGCATTGCGGCTGACCACAGGCGCCTTGATGTTGATCATCTCCCGCGTCGAACGAGGCAGCTCGATACCCGCTTCTTCTCGAAAAAGGAAACCAACGAAACCGCTGCAGTCAAACCCGCTCTCGGCCGTCAGCCCGCCGTAGCGGTACCGAGTACCGACCAGCTCGAAGCCTCGCTCAAGCAGGCTATCAGCCAGACCCGGCATGGCGTACGGCTGCACCGATGAGTCCTGGATAGTGCGACGATGAAGGGCAACCTGGCGGCCAAGGGCTCCGGACGCAGTCCGCACATCAGCTACCTGATCAGTGTCATCCTCTCCGTCAAAGGAGGTGAACGGTGACTGGGTGACCCAGGCAGGCTGAACATAGGCCTCGGTTGATTCGGTAGGAGCAGAAAACTGGCTAGCGCAGCCTGCCAGTAGTACAAAAAAGGAAAGTGGCACGAGGGGTGCGAAGCGATGCAGCATGGGCACGACCGTGTCGATCTGGTTAGGGATCGACGGACTATGCCAACCGGAATGTCGATTTGCAAACTTTTTGAACCGCGCATGTGACTTTGTGTGCGCGTCTGAACGTCAAAGCGCTCCTGATTTCATCGGCTTCGGTGAGATGCGCCCTTTACTGCCGGAAGAGGCGCATCTCATTGAAGACGCCGGAACAGACGTCTTTCAAAGCCCTGCGTAGCTCGGCAGGCCCAGTGTGCGAAGACGACGCAGCGATTGCTTCGGTGGGGTCTGACCGTTCAGCAGGGCAAGGTCGCGGTGCATCTCATGGATGAACACGTCCATGCCAGGTTCGCCTTCAAAACGCTTTGGAAGCACCCGGCGGATCTGAACCTGACCAGCAGTCTCGAACTCCAGCAAATAACCATCGGGACGCTGAATGCTGTTGATGGTGTATTCGGGGAATGAGCTGATCACTTCGTTGAGCATGGACATGGTAATTCTCCAGGGCAGATTTAAGATTGCAAAGGAGAATTGCATCGGACGTGCCAACATCAGCATTTAAATAAAGTCGTTTATTTACAATGACTTACCTAAGCAGGCCCAGCTCGTGAGCATTGCAAAATGCAGGATCGGGCCATGTGCTATCAAGCAAAACAAGTGACGCACTTCACATTTTACCGGCCCCGCTATTGACCACTGTCAAGAATGTAAATTCCTAGCAGTGCAGGCCGCCCCCATCCTACCTACTCTGCCCCCCCTTACGCCCCGGTGATACGGGACGCCAGTCAGCACGTTTCGGGCTGACGTTCATGGGACGCCGGTCGCCATCAGGCTCGGCGAAGCGGCCGCCCTGATGTGAAATGAGCAGTGTCTATATAGCCCGGTGTGGAGGGATGGCCCGGCGCGACCAGTCGATCGATGAAGCGCTCATCGTCAACGGTTAGTTGAACGTCAAGGGCTTCCAGATAGGCCTCCCAGTGGAGCTCGGTCCGCGGCCCGGCGATTGCGGAGGTTACCCATGCGTTGTTGAGTACCCAGGCGATGGCGAACGCTGTGGGTGAAAGGCCGCAATCCTTCGCATGCGTCACGATGCGCTCCGCCAGCTGTAAAGATTCCTGGCGCCATTCGGTTTCATGAATTCGTTTGTCCCGTCGGCCAGCGCGCGTATCAGCCGCTGGCGTTTCATCCGGACGGTACTTACCGGTCAATACACCTCTGGCCAAGGGACTGTAGGGCACGATCCCAATGCCATGGTGGCCTGCGGCCGTGAATTGCTCCGTCTCACCCTGCCGGTTGAAAATGTTGTAGAGCGGTTGAGAAGCAATAGGTCCATCGACGCCAAGCTGCTGGGCGAGGTGAGTGAATTCACTGATCTTCCACCCCCTGTGGTTAGAGAGACCATAGTGTCGAATCTTGCCCGCTCGTATCAGCTCGCCCAATGCACAAACGGTTTCCTCGACCGGCGTCACATGATCTTCACGATGTATATAGAAGACATCGATGTAGTCGGTACCCAACCGATGCAGACTGGCGTCCACGCTGCGCAGTAAGTGCTTGCGTCCCGCACCTCTGTCATGAGGCTGAACAGATTCGGAAGGCATCGTGTTGCCCGCTTTCGTGGCCAACACCCAATCCTCCCGACGCGCGCTTATTGCACGCCCAACCACCCGCTCCGACTCGCCGTCGTTGTACACGTTGGCGGTATCGATGAAGTTAACACCCTGATCGAACGCACGGTCGATGATACGCCGTGAAGTGGCCTCATCCGTTTGCCCACCGAACATCATCGTGCCCAGGCACAACCGTGAAACCCAGAGGCCGCTACGACCAAGAGGCAGATGGTCCATCGGAAACTCCTGACATTGGCTGAACAGAAAGGGCCAGCGTATCGCAGCTGGCCCGGTTATTTGCGCCAATGCGCGTTAACGGTTATCCAAAGGCAGCGACAAGTGCAGGCACGCTGAGTACCGCCGTGTAGTACCCCATGAACTGGACGCCGATGTTGAATCCGAGAAAGCGTGACAGCACGCCTCCCAGTAGCCCTACCGTCAGGATCACGGCCAGGCCGAGCAAACCGCCCTCCCATATTCCGATCACCAGAATCAGCCCCACAAAGGTGGCGATGACCGCCTCGTGGCTGATCCTCCGCGATACGAACGACGCCGCACGGTGGGCGAAATTCATCGAAAAGGGATAGGCGATCAGGATCGCAATGACCACGGCCAGCATTCCGTACCAGAAGAACTCGGTCGTACTCATCATCGTATGCAGGTTGACGATTTCGCCGCCTGGCCCATCTACGGTGAACCGCGGCGGAGCGTTGAAAAGCGGCGCTGCGGGCCCAGCCGCAACAGGACTGAGCGGAAGGCCGAAGGCGATGAGAGGAATGAGCGCTTCCGCGATGTAGGTGGACTCGGTCACACCATTGCGCGCCGTGATGACCGTGGTTAGACGGTGATAGGCATGCTTGATACGCGCGCCTACGATTTCGCCCATGATGACTGTCATTGCTACAGGGCTGAATACGAAGGTTGCACTTGAAACGCTCGCAGCCATTGCCGTCATCTGGGTCTGCTTGCGATCGATGACCTTGAAGGGATTGGGAAAATATCCTTTCCAGCCCTTAACGTCGGGCGCGAGAGAGAATACGCGCATGTCGTCTCGCTGCATCCGCTGCCGTTCCCCAGGTGACAGTAGTGCGAAGAGCGATGCAATGAGGGGCCCGATAGCAATTCCCAGAAAATAGCTCACGCCCAACTTGACTCCGTGTTGTGCCGTGAGCGTCTGTAGCGCCACGATCACCAGCACGAACGGAATCAGCGCCACGACCGCAGCCCACCGACCCGCGGAGAAAAACGCGATGGCCAGTGCTGCGCACAGAAAGATCCATGGCGCGAACTGCTTGATGACGTCGCCAAATGGCGCGAGCAGGATCGCGAAAAGCACGGCGAGCGGCACGGCAATAAGCGCTGCGATAGCGCCCCCGGATATCATCTTGCGCAAGGCGATATGCGGCACACCCAGATTACGGAGGTAATTGGCCTCTGCCATGAGGGGTGTAGCCGTCGTATCACCCGGAATGCCCAACAGGGCGGTCGGCACGGCGTGGGTCATGTGCTTGGCAACCGCACCGGCGAGGAAGAACGTGAAGACGCCGGCGGGAGGCACGCCCAGAAGCACGACAAGCAGTGTAAGTGGCGCCAGTGTAGTGGTCTCGTCGCTTCCTGAGACCAACCCAATGGCCGCAAAAACGACCGCACCGAGAATGCCCATTCCGAGCGCGACAAGGGCCTGATCGAGCAGACTTTCCATTATGTTCGGCCTCCTGTAAGCGCGATCCCTGCACTCGAAACCTGCGCTGGGGTGTCTGCGCCTATCCGATCACCCGGTTCCGTTGCTTCCGCCTCGGCAAACGCTGTGTACAAACCGAGCTCCTTGAGCTCAGCGATGACATCGGGCGATAGATCAGCCACGCTCCCTACCCCCCCGCGCTCCTTGCGAAGCTCCTCGATGACGTGCATGCGAGACGCAAGATCAGTCTCCCCCTGGACAACACGCCGCTTGGGTTTGAACAGCAGCGCACTGATCGCCCCACCAAGCAGGCATCCGAGGATCCCGGCCAGCATTGCGTAAGCACGGGCCATCTGCGGAGAGGCGACAAGCTCTACAAGCACCCATTGCGCGATTTCGAATGCGCCTACGCTGACAAACGCACCAATGGCAATGGCGCTGGCCAGATGACGCCCGTCCACCGTATCACCCCACACTTCATATAGCGTGTGATCGGTCATGAGCCCGCCCTCGGATCGATATTGCCGAGTCGCTGGTGTCGCATGGAATCCTCCTGCCGCTGGCGGCTTTTGTTGTTATCGAGGCCTGCTGATAAAGGTGTTGCGTTACGTCATGGTGGTTGCGGAGTGTCCCCGGCGTAGGCAACGGTCGACGTGGCTGGCAAGTCAGGGCGCCACGCTCAAACTCGTTACGCTCGCACGGATCCGCCAAGGCATATTCGCCTCTACGACCCTCCGCTGCATGAAAGCGTTTAGATGGCGCTTATCATGCACCTCGCTTGTCACGAAGCAGCGCTTGGGCTCTGTCGCTCCGAACGTCGTGTGTCGAGACCATCTCGGCCACTACCCAATCGATCTCTTCGCCTTGCGCGCCGGCCAGCAGCGCAATGTTGCGTGCATGAAGCGCCATGTGGCCCCGCTGGATACCCTCGGTCGCCAGCGCACGTAGCGCGCCAAGATTCTGCGCAAGCCCCACGGCCGCCGCTATCTCCGCCAGCTCCTGCGCTGTTTTCACACCCAGTATGCGTAGGGAAAGCTGTGCGAGCGGATGCGTTTTGGTTGCTCCACCGACCAGCCCGAGCGGCATGGGCATTTCGAGCGTACCCACCAGATGCCCTTCGCGGTCCTTTTCCCATGTCGTCAATGAACCATAATGTCCATTGCGACACGCATACGCATGGGCACCTGCCTCTACGGCTCGCCAGTCATTGCCTGTCGCCACGACCAGCGGGTCGATGCCATTCATGATGCCCTTGTTATGCGTCGCCGCTCGGTAGGGGTCAATCGATGCAAAGGTGTAGGCATCGATCACGCCATCGATAACGTCCTTACCGCTGAAATCGTCCGTGTCGAGGTGTTCGGGGGCGATACGCACCTGGGCACGCGCCAGTCTCAGGTCCGCAAGGTTGGACAGAATACGCAGACGAACTTTGCCACCGGTGAGACGCTCCATGAGCGGCGCGACTGCTTCGGCCATCGTGTTCACCGTGTTGGCGCCCATGGCGTCACGCACATCTACGATCAGATGGGCTACGACCATCGGGCCACGAGCGGTTTGCGGGAATACATGGATTTCGAGGTCCCGGCACCCACCGCCCAGCGTGTTCAACAGCTGGTCCTTGCTGTTGGCCAGGGCGATGATTTCGTCCTTGCCCCTCAGCAGGCTCAAGCGGGCATTGTAGGGATCCGATACGCCTACGATTTGAACCTGAGCCCGCATGAGTGGAAGGCTGCTGGAGGTCAGAAAACCGCCTGCCGGACGCGCTAGCTTCGCCATGAAGGAGGCCGCTGCGACCACGGAAGGCTCCTCGACGACCAGGGGGATAAGTTTGTCCTGACCGTTGATGAGGAAATTGGTCGCGAGCCCATACGGAAGCTCGAATTTGCCGATCACGTTTTCAATCATGCCATCAGCACGATCCAGTGGAAGCGCACCTGCATTACCTAGGAGCGCGACGTCCGCTTCGGAAAGATCAAGCAAGGTGGCGACGCGGTCCAGGCGTGCGGCGGGATTCAAGTTGCGGAAGCCAGACAGGCGTGAGTCGAGAGACATGAATGTTCCTTCGAGCGGTTTATTGTTTTTGATCATCACACCCTATCCCTACCTGTACCCCTATAAAAAGGTACAGTTTGGCCAGACAGCGCTGGACGAATAGCGCGTCGCCATTGCGCGATAGCGTCGAGGCCAAATGCAAGGACCGAAGGGAGAACACTCATATGGCGCGAGAAACGCTGGCCGCACGTATAGCCGACGCGGTCGCGCGGCAGATCGAGCAAGGCGCTTTGACCGCTGGGGATAAGCTGCCTTCCTTGCGCGAATACATGCGCCTGCACGGCTACTCCAAGAACACTGTAATCAATGCCTATGAAATACTGGCTGCAAGGGGCCTGGTCGAAGCGCGGCACGGCCAGGGATTCTTCGTTCGCCAGGCTCGGGTCTCAGCGATAGAGGACGAAGATCCACCTGCCTATAACCGCGCGCTCGACACCATATGGATGATGCGTCAGCAATTCGTGCGCGACCCAGGTCACTCGCACCTCGGCGAAGGGTTTCCCCCCGTGGAATGGCTCATGGACATGCGCATGGACAAATTTCACCGTCAGGTGGTGCGCGGTGGTGTATCCACACTCTTTCGTTACGGCACACGGCTCGGCAATCCAGAGCTGAGACGGCATGTGACTCAAAAGCTCGCTGACTACCAGATACCGGCCACGCCTCGACATCTGGTAACGACGCTGGGCGCCAATCACGGCATGGACCTGATCATCCGGCGCTACGTGCAGCCAGGCGATCACGTGCTCGTCGAAGATCCCGGCTACTACCCACTATTCGGCAAACTGCAGCTTCAGGGCGCAAAGATGGTCGGAGTCCCGCGGCTGCCCGACGGCCCCGATCTTGAAAGGCTAGAACAGCTGCTATGCAGCACGCGGCCGCGACTCTTCTTCGTTCAATCCATCGGCCATAACCCAACCGGTTCGGACCTCTCTCCGGCCAAGGCGCATCGCCTTCTCCAGATTGCAAAAGCCCACGACCTGCTACTTGTGGAAAACGACGCAATGGCCGACTTCAAGCCGAGCTCTGCGCTGAAGTTGACCGCGCTGGATCAGTTCGAGCGGACCCTTTATCTGGGCAGCTTCTCGAAGTCGATTTCCGCCGCGCTGCGGGTGGGCTTTATCGCAGGCAGCAAACAGCGAATCGAGGAACTGGCGGATCTCAAGATGCTTTTACACAACAGCAGCGCCGAATACAGCGAGCGTACCGTGGACGTCATGCTGGGGGACGGCCATTTCCTGCGTCATTTATCACGCCTGCAGGAGCGGCTGCGCGATGCTACAAAGCGTGGCCTCGATGTTCTTGATTCGTTAGGGGCAGACGTTTTTTGCCGCCCCGCACAAAGCCTGTACCTCTGGGCACGCTTTCCCGGAATCGACGACGCCAACCAGCTGACTCGACATTGCCTGACCAAAGGCGTGATGCTCGCCCCGGGGGCCATTTTCGCAGTGGACCGACACAAATCCGTACCGTGGACGCGACTCAACGTCGCCTACCTCACGGACCCAGCATTCAGGCAAAGCATACAATCCATGACGCATGGCGGTCGGCATGGCCAAGTCGGGATTTTCACCGGATGACTATTCGAATTATCAAGCTGACCGACGCAACGCCAGCGGCACGTTGCGCGTCGATGAGCAAAGAATGGTTCGATGAAGGAAATGAAATACCAGAAACGAAAAAAGCGGCCATAATGGCCGCTTTCTCGGTTGCTTCGGGGCGTTCAGTGGACCCTCGAAGCTCTATATGGCGCAGCGGACGGGACTCGAACCCGCGACCCCCGGCGTGACAGGCCGGTA